>Ga0307507_10004645_pt1 | contig 23896 bp, 7 predicted proteins | sample 7_EM_MG_FD_207223 | JGI IMG/M metagenome (GOLD analysis project Ga0307507, IMG submission 207223) | Populus trichocarpa ectomycorrhiza microbial communities from riparian zone in the Pacific Northwest, United States - 7_EM | ecosystem: Host-associated > Plants > Roots > Unclassified | place...
TGCGTGTCAAAAAAACACGACATAGGCTAGTCGGTCGAGTTGCTAAATGACCTCAACTGCGCGCCAATTGCGTCAACCACCAACCATTGAGGCCATTGAAAGGGTACCATATTTTGCCGATGTATAGAGCTATATATCTAAAATCCCTTTTAGTACTATTTCCACTAAACCTACCCATAGCGGCACTTAGTAACCCTAACTTAAAGTCCCTTCTAGCTTTAGGTCTAATAGAAAAATTAGTCTATAGATCTATAGTAAATCCAAAGCCCTCTTTAGTAGCGCTTGGTACTATAGAGAACTTAAACACCCTTTTACCTTTTAGTGCTTTAGGTTTAATCGCATATGGCGTAGTGCTTAGTGCTTTAGCGAATTTAAAGTCTTTTCCCGTAAAAGACGTTGGGATAGGCATCTAAGTGCTATCTTTAGCTTTTAAAGTTAAGGGGCCTATTTTAGCGCTTAGAGAAATAGATTCTCCTTAGCTACCGCCATTAAAGCTAGGTTTTGGCAAGTCTATATAAGGCGTATAAATAGTAGAGTCTTCTGTTTATTTTATTTAATTACTAGACTCTACTGGTTATAAGTTTATATCTCTATAAGCATTTCTAAAATAATATAATTTTATAATATACTCTTCTTAATATATGTTATAAATGGCATAAATATTTAAGTCTGTAATAAAGCTTCTATACTATAAACTTTCCGCTTATATTAAAGAAAACCAGTAGGAGAGTTAAATTAGTGGCTGTATGGTAGATACGTATCCTAGTTAAGATAATGCTTTAAAATCTTATATCTAAACCCCTCTAAAGTTTTAATATGCTTATAATATAAATCTAGGCGCTAGTAATTTCTGTTATAATCTTTAATAGGATAAACCTACTTTCCTTTTATCTTTGGGGGTTGAAAATGTCTAGCTCCTATATAATGCTTAAGGGCGAGAGTATAACTGGTGACGGCCTTAATAAAGGCGGCTTTGTCTACTTATATTATGGGTAATAGCCTAAATATCTCCTTTAAAACATTAACTCACGTAGTAAGATCTTTGTATAATATAAATAAATGGTATTATCAGTTGGCATCTTTTCTTTTTAATAGATATCGACGTTTAGCATATTAGGGGTAAGGTGGAGATGTTTTTACAGATGCATTTATTGTATAAATTAGTTTCTTTATAACTATTAGTGTATATACTGTCTATAGCATACAAAGAGCTACTTACCGCTATCCTATTTAAAAGCTATTGGATATATTTAACGGATAGGCGGTTAGTAGAACGTTATAAGTATATATACTAAGGTTTACCTAGTCTATGTCTAAGGTTTTACCATCTAGGGGCCGTTTTAAAGCAAGTTTTGTTCGGGCCGGATATATATAATAACTATTACTTATTGCTAGGTTTGGAATATATTAAATGCTTTATTAGAGATAGTTTGGTTTCTCTACCCTAAATGCTTATTTATAGTGCATTTATGAAAAAGAGAGTTATATACGACCTTTGCCAGCAATGCGTAGCCCCTTTCACGTTTGTTAAATTATTTCCTCCTTTACCTTCTTATATATACTTAAGTAAGCCTCTTGGTTTAATGTGTATTTATAGTTACCTAGAAGAAATTCTTATATAAGCTTTCTGGGCCTCTGTATAGACCTATAGAGGCGCACCGCAGTTTTTATTAAGCCTGTATTCACTATAATAGAAAATTAGTTATGTATTAATAGCTTAAGTGTTTACTTTTATATTATAATAACGTTTGCTAGATATCTTTTTTGCGTCTCCTAGTATTTTATGCATTAAGCTCTTACGGTATAGCGGAGATAAGTATACTTATAGTAAACCTAGGTATAATTATATATTACTAGTAGTAAATAGAAGGGAATGGATATTAAAGGATATTAAATAACAGCAATAAATTTAAGTATTTTATTTTTAAATAAAAAGGATTACTGATTAAAAGAGTGTATATCGCTTTAAGTGTTGGAAAAGCAGGGTACCTAAGATTTCCGTTACTATTAAAGAGTACTAGGAATTGATAAAGTATTTATATAGGAGCTTATATTATATAATACTATATAGGGCCCTCTAGATAAACACTAGATAAGTAATAAGTATATCTGTAACCGACTACGGTACCCTACCAAACCATCACTGTTTTGCCTGCGTATTGCCTACATATTGTCTGCGTATCGCCTACGTATCACTTACGTATCACGCTGTTTTAGTTACGTATTAGTCTCCCCTTTTATTTATTTCCATACCTTCCTCGTATATATATAGACACTTTAGATCTCCATTTACAATCAAGTTGCTTAGTCAATTCTCCCACACTTGCACTGTTACAATATCCCCTTTACTATCTTAAGCTACTGGGATCTATTACTAATACTGCTAAATCTAGTACGTATATTATAATTGGATTAGATCTTAATGTGGGGCTCTTTATGCTAGTGCTTATGGTATAAAGCGTTTATAATTTGGTAGTCCTAGTGCGGAAGTATCTATAATTTAGTGGTCGTAATGCGAAGGCGTCTATAATTTAGTAGTTGTGGTATAAAGGCGTTTAGGACTTAGTAGTTACTATAAGCCACTAAACTATTTGGGGTTCCGCTATAATTTAGACAAGAGCTAATTAAGAAGCTAATATTACTTTCTTTTCTTTTAATGTTATCCCAGATATAATTTAAGCCAAATTATAGGAGACCCTTAAGGTTAAATAACCTAAGCCTTATTCTATAACTCTTTATATTCTATAAGCCTTTAATATAATCGTTTAACAGGCTTAGTAGGAGCTAATTAGATTTATCCCTAAAGCTTATTACCTATTTAAGAAAATAAGCCGTCTTAAAACTAAAACAATTTAGGAGTATGTATACTCTAAATAATAGTAATAAGCATTACGCGTGTTCTCTATAAGTATTATAAGTGATTAAAGTGGCCCTTTTTCCTCGCTTGCTCCTTTTACCTATGTAGTGTTTCCTAGATATAGGACTCTCTAAAACTTTTAAAGGTTCTACTTAGTAGTCCGCTCCTTAATAGTTTATCTTTTTAACTTTTTATATTTTACTCTTCTACTATTTAAAACATGAAATAGTAGGACGTCTTGCGCTTTAAATAGAGAGAGATCTAGTGTTCTATATTAGGAATGCTTATATTACTATATTAATTGTTAATACGCTAGATTATTCTATATATGATATTGGTGTTAGCGCCACGTTAATATATGGAAACTTTATATCCCGCCTCCTCTTAGTGGTCTATATCTTTAATTCTATATATTTCTATATTTTGAACTTCTTTGATATTATATATAAACTTAGCCGTCTACTTTTAACCACTACCTGCTATAATAGAATGGAAATAGGTAAGTAAAAGGATACTCTGCCCTATAGTTACTAGAGTTAATAGTTTACCTATAGAGAGGCGGCTACTAATTTAGGAAATTTATGTGTGTAACTATAAAAATTGTATAAAAAGTTATCTTTAAGTGGGGCATTTAAACTAATACTAAAAATCCTGTAGGCCTCTACTCTATTTAACCGCAGCGTATATTCCTAACTCTTATAAATAAAGAGCCGACCTACTATTATAATAAATGCCCTAGAACTTTCTTCTAAAGTGACCTCTTTAAGATATATAAGGGACGTTATAGGGCAAGGGCTGTTGCCGGCTATAGTTGAGACTTATAAATTTAAGTACTAAGGAGAATAAGATTGTGCTTTTCATGCTCTTTAAAGAAACTTAAGTATAATAGCGATAGTAATAAACCTTGCCTAAGATACTTACCCCTGAGTTTATAATGCGTTTATAAGTAGAGGCGTAATTAGGCGACTCTCCTAGATAAATTAAAGGAGGCTAGAAAACTAATAGAAAAGATGGATAGGGGAATAACGGGAAATAAGGGGGATAAATTAATATAAGGAGTTTAGTTCTACTTTCTGTCCTTAGATTTATTTACTATCTAATCTTTCTTAAACTCTTTAGTGGCTTTACCCAAATAACTGCATTATCTAGAACCGAATTTTCTCTTTAAAAGCATTTTTTGGTACTGGTTTTGCTTAAGTCTAGGGTTCTCTAAAAAGACTGCAATATTACTATATAGGTGTAGCTATATAAGGGATAAGTACTATAGCAATATAGAGTATAGTTAGGCTCCTTTAGGTTTTGTGCCTCTACTACAGATATATAACGATATTGCATTACGTACCTCTTCCGTTACTTTTTAATATTGTTCTTTAGTGCTTTTAGCTAATTTTAGTATGTATAAGCCCTCTATAATATGCGTAAAATATCAAATAAATATCTAACATACTAGGAGAGTTCCCTCTACTAATAATAGAGGATAGTAAATTATTTCCTAAAAGATATTTTGTCAGTGCTAATAATAATGGTAAAGTTATATAATTCTAAGATATCTTAAATATGCTAAAGTATTATATAATTACTTTTTGTACTAGATCCTATTAATTTAGAAAATATATTTTTATCTACTAAGCTTTATATAGTAGTGTGTTTGCGAGGTTAGTTTTATTAATTTGCTTACTTAATTAGCGAATTGTTAGTAGGGAATATAGTATCTCTAAGACTTACGAAGTAATTAATTGAGAATTTAGTTAGTGCCCCTTATCTAAAAAGTATACTTTAACTAGCTAATAATAAGAAGGTTAATGGCCGGGAAACCACTTTTAGAGGTGTAGGAATGGTATAATTGGCGGGCTGGTACGCAGGAATATAATATTATTTAACTTTACTTAATCTGGCTTGGAGGAGTATAGAGCCTTAACCTAAGCTATGGGAATATATCTAACTAAGCCTTTATTATATAACCTAACTGCTTCTAAGCGCTGCGGCTATATACCCCGCCACTTACCCTTTCTAAAACTTTAGAAGTTATATAAGTCCTTAGTTAAGCGACTAACGTTTAAGGCTCTAACTAATTAGCTAAATCTGTTGCAGATTAGATAAAGCTAATAACGATTTTTTAATATATATATAGAGGCTCTAGAGCTATGTTTAATAAAGTAGAGTTCTTATTTTTAATTGTCCTATTTAACACCAAATTACTTTCTTAAATATTGCTTAAGATGTAGTTAAAACTAGAACCAGAAAAGAAAACTAACAAAATATACTATTTAAAAGTGTTCCGTTTGACTTAGCGTAGCTTATAGATAGTAGGAAATATAGCGACTTAAAACTTATATGCTAGGGGCTGGAGTTTAAAGTCTATAAAGCGATTATATGCACCTAATCTCCTATACTTGCAGCTGCCTATAATGGAGGCTTTTAGGTAAAAGCTAACTAAATGTTTTATGGAATTGACCCCAACTAACTAACTAATGGGTAGGAGGCGGTGACTAATATTATAAATATTAACGAATTTAATTCTGGCACCGTTAAGAGAATAATCTAATTTATATATAAGGGGGACTATAATAATAGCGGTGGCGATAATGAAGATATAATAATATGGCCGATAACGGCTAATATTATACTTTACTATGTTCGCGTTAATATAACTGCCGATTACTATAATATATTATAGCTAAAAGAGCTTACGAATATAAAAATTTAATATATTCTAGAAACCAGCTAGTCTGTGGATAGGTTCCCTAATATTATTATGGATGTCTTTAGCCTAATAGGCGACTTAGTATTATATAATATAATTATCTTAATAGCGGCTAAGTATATTAATGTCACGGGACGGGGTCAATGGCAGCTAAACGTATATATTCGAGGAGTATACAAGACGTTACGCGATCGATCGTAAGGGTCAAAGGCGTAAGGAGGTGATATACCTACGCGTAGCTAACATAAGCTGTACGCGAGGTATATACGAGAGCACGGAGCTCTCCTATGGAGGCCCCTGCGGTCGGGTTCCGTGACACTACCCCCCCTCCTATTAAGGCGAAGCTCCAGTGACGCTGTAGTTGCTATATATATATAGGGGGAACGCTTAGGGTATAGAGAAGAAGAAGAAATATTATTATAGGTGTAATAGGCTCGTACAGATGCTTCTAACTTGGGACTTAGGGGTTGTTGGTAGGGTATAAGGGGGGTTGCTAAGGCGCTAGTAGTAGATAAGCCAATAGCGATTTTCCATCCCAGGAATAGAAAATCCTAATTAGCTGGTTTCTCTTTAGCGCCTAGAACCTAACCAATTAAACAACTTTAACCGCCGGTTAAAGTTCCTAGATATCTTAAAGTTTTCCAGTTACGTAATCGTACTTTATAGCAATCTGCGGCAATCTAATAGTAATTTGCCCTTACATGGCAATATATAACAGTTTAACTCTATAAGGGCTCCCATAGAGGATTAGGCACGAAATCTCTGCTTAGGCCCGGTTTCTATAGGTTTGCATAGTAGAAATCGCTAATTAGGTCCTTTATATTCCTAAAGTCTTCCTATAGTTGCCATTCCGGCTAATCTATATCAAATCCTATATAGGTAGCTTTATAGTAGAGCCGCCGTCCTCTACCTTTACTAAAGTATTTAGAGTTAATAATTCGTTTAACGGTCCACTCCTTATAGTTCTTATCTTCATTCTTATCTTAGATTAATACCAGTAGGGGTTTAGGCTGTATTTATCCTAGTAGAGGGTTAGGTTAGTAAAGGTATAGTAGCTATAGGTAAAATACGGGCCATACTTTATAGGTAGCTAAGGCGGGCGGAAGCTCTAGTTTATATACAGCTCCCCTATTAATAACTTGTTTAATCTAGTAGGGGCCAAGGTTCTTATAATTAAGTAACTTTATAAGCCTCTATATAGAGATATTATATATATCTAACTATACCTAGTCGCCAACACGCATCTTAGGTAGTGGTGCTCTATAACAGTCAGCAAAGTAAGCTTATTTTACTTAGGCCTAGGCCATCTCTCCTTTACAGTAGTTAAGTAGATCTTTTATACGGTCTATATATTAATTAGCAAGTAGCATCTTAAGGCGTTTTCCATATAGCAGTTTCTTATTAATAGGCTCTAGTGGCTCTATACCAGATTATAGGTAATAACCTTTATTTACAAAGAACGGGGTAAGTCTTATAGTGGCTAAGACATAGTTATTTACTATAAATTTACCTAGCGGAAGGTAGTCTACCCAGTCGTCCTAACTATAGGCGACTACCTATCGTAAGTACGCCTTTATGCTAGCATTAGCGTTTTCCAGTTTTCTAGTAGTTTTATAGTAAAAGGATATAGATATCTTAACAGAGATATCAAGGCATTAGCAGATCCGCCTCTATACATTAAAATTAAACTATATGCCTTAGTCAGACGTAATAGAGTTAGGTAACCCATATAGTTAGTAAACTTTGCGGAAAAAGGCGTCAGCAACATCGCTTATAGCTACGCCTTCAGTTAGGATATAGTATTATTCTTTTATAAGTCGGCATATTATTATAAGGATATTCTTATAGGTTTGGCCATATCATTTATAAGGCGGTAGGTCAACAATAAAATCTATAGCGATATCTGCCCATTAGCGTATAGGTATTAGTAGAGGGTATAATAGTCCTTAGTACTTTATATAAAATGCTTTAGCACGCTTACAGCCGTAGTAGGCGCTTACAAAGCATTTAACTAAGTCTATTATTTTAGGCCAGAAGTAGTATCAGCTAAGGAGCTTATAGGTTCCTCCCTTACCTAAGTAGCCGCTTAACCAGAGGTCATAGGCCATTTAGATTAGTTGCCGTTATAGGTTTTCTAAGTTAGGGATAAATAAATGGCCTCTATAATAGAGCCTATTCTCTTTTACTTCTAAGGCTGCTATATTAATCTAGCCTAAGCTTTAGAGGTTAGTAGGCAGCATATAGGTACTAGCGGTCTTTACGGCAATTAGTTAATACAGTAATAGGTTAATAAAGGTATTATATGCTACAGTAATAAGCTCGTTAATTTTAGGGGGTAATTTTAGTTCTATAGTATAAAGCTAAGGGGCGGTTAGTTCTATCTTAGGTAGTATACCTAGGGCTAAGTTTCGTACTTTTAGGATTATCTATTGTTGGAATTAATTATAAGGGTTATCTTCTAACTAAGGAAGGTCTTGCAAACGGCGTATTAGGCTATTAGGCTTAGTACCTTATACTCCTAGCCTATATGCGATTTTAAAGTTAAAACCAGAAAGAAATTCGTTCTAGCGTGCTTAGCATCAATTTAGTTACTTTATAGTTATAAAGTACTTAAGGTTATAATAATCCGTAAGGACTTTAGTTAGCTAGTTAGGTTCTACTAAAAAGAGTTCTAGTTAGAATTCTTTAAACACTTATACAATTACAAAAAGTTCTTTATTATAGATCTCATAGTTACACTCTTATAGTATAAGCTTAGACAAGTAGAATGCGACTAGGTAGAGGAGGCTGTTGTTACCCATCTAGGAAAGGACGCCTGCGTTAACATAGTCTAAGGAGTTAGTTTTAAGGTAGAGTTACCGTCCTAGTATAAAATGAGCTAGGATAGGTGCTTTAGTAAAAGCATCTTTAAGGTTTTAAAACGCCTTCTTATATTTAGGCGTCTAGGTAAAACATAGGTATATTTTTCTTCCTTTTATAGGAAGACCCTTTATTCGCATTATTACTATAAGTGGTGCTATAATACCTAAGAAGTTAGCAAGATTAAAAAAGGCTTATACATTCTTAATACGGTTAGGAGTTTACTATTTAGTAATTATTTATACCTTCTTGGGGTCCATATGGACACCCTTAGTAGTAGCAATTAGTCTAAGGCATTTTACTTCTATAACTAAGAATTTGCACTTCTTTAAATTAATATAAAATCCTACGTCTCTAAGGCGCTGTAGGACCTTCTAAACGTACTTAGTATACTTAGAAGGATTATCACTATAAATAAGTATATCGTTAAGGTACGCAGAGCAGAAGTCGTCAAGGTAGTCCTATAAGGCGTTATTAATATAGCTTTAGAAGCTACCTAGGCCGTTGCATACGCTAAAGGGCATAATAGTATATTCAAATTAGCCAAAGCGCGATACAAATGCGGTTTTCTATTTATTACCTTCCCGTATTTAAAGGGGGTTAAAGGCGGCGATAATATCAAGCTTAGTATAGATTTTAGCTTAGCTAAGCCATTTAAAAGTCTCACTTATAAGCGGTACAGGGTATTAGTTTTTAATTATAATGGCGTTAAGTCCTCTATAGTTAACGCAGAATCGGATACCTCCTCCTAGCTTCTTAGTAAGGAAAATAGGGGCAGCTACTAGGGACATACTAGGGCGAATAAACCCTTTATCAAGGTGTTCATTGATATACTTTTTGACAACTGAAAGTTCGTCTTTTAACATTAGGTAGGGTCTCTTGTAGAGTGGCGTAATAAGGGGTTCCTTGGGTTGGTATCCTAGGGAGTAGGTAGAGGCGGCTAGGCTATGCCCTAGGCAAGTCTCTCTACAGTATTTAAAGTTAAAGGTTACTTCTCTCTTTTTCCAGTCAATAGCGGGGTTATATTATTTAAGCCAGTTTATTCCAAGGATAATAGGGTAGTTAGTAAGTAGTGTAATATAGGCCCAGAGTTCTTCCTGGTGCCCATTTATATCTAAATAGAGTTATGCTATATAGGTAATCTTCTATACAGTGCAACTACTATCAGCGAGTTATAGGACGCGGGCTTTAGTAAGGGGTAAAGTAGATAGGTTATAAGTACGCACAAATTAGGTATCTATAAATTTATTAATAGCTCTGCAATCAATTATAGAACAGCTTTTATATTATTTTTTAGCAGTAATTCCTATTATAGGTAAAACTATCTATTTCCGTCCATTTATCTTTACTAAGTTATTTATTAAGCAGGCCAATATATAGATCCCCTTATTATTAGGGCATCCCAACCTATAACTTAGGGCTAGGACTTGGCGTTTTCTATTTCCGTATCCAACTCTACCGCTATTACTACGTCTTTGTCTTATATAGTAGTGGCACATAGCGCCATGTTTAGTGTTTAAGGTATAGGGTTAGGTATTAAACAGCAGCTATTAAACCTGGCCATTAGACAGTTTAGGCTATAGCTATAGCAGCCTTCTTAACGGCATCTATAGCAATACTATAACTTCCAGAGTAGCTCGCGCTCTCTATCTAGTAGCTTCTACGGGAATATTAGTATAAAGAGGTTAATATTAGGACCAGTAGTATTGCTTAGGGTAGTAGGCATTAGTGGTTTAGTAGGTCTAGAGGGCTTCTATAGGGAGGTCTTTAGGTAGGGGTTTATAGTAGCAATCTAGTTTAGCCGTTGTTTAATCTTCTATAGGGCTGCTACTATATTATAAAAGTCGTTATAATTATGGCTGGCGGCTGCGTAACTAAGGCAATAAGTAACTTTTTTAAGAAGATCTTCCTAGTCTTTAGCATTATCTTAGGCGAGGACTCTGGTATATTTCTAGAATTTAATATAAAACTTATTAAATAATTTAGTGGGGCTTATCTTTAGGGCACGTAGTTTAGCTTAACTAGTGGCCACTAGGTTATAGTTGCGATATATTTAGTTAAGGTTATTAAGGACTTCCTAGTAGGACTACTACCTCTAGGGGCTGCTAGTCTCCTATTATGCAAAAAGTCTATTAAACAGGATACCCTTTATTCGTCCAATAATATAGCCAATCTTAGTATCTTCTATGGGGAAAAGGTAGGCGCTCTAGGTCAGTTTTTTGCGGATTTACATCTTCTAGTGGCTATATTCCTTACGGTCACCCTAGAAGGTTAGAGGATTAGGGTAGCATATATTAAACCCTACAGTAGCAGTCTAGGTTTAATTGTTGTAGCTTTTATTATTGCCGCTATAGTAGGGGTTCTCGTTAGGTAAAGCTGCTTAGCACTAACCCTCCATTAAGCGTTAAGTAGGTAAGGTTACTAGAGGTATAGAGACTTAGGTAGCGTTATATACAGTAAAGAGATATCTAGTATTATTGCAAATATGCTTATTAAGCTAAGATTGTAGGTATTTAATTATACCCTTTCTTTTAGTAACTATAGCAATAAGTGTAATCTTGGCCTTCTTTAGTTATTAGATGTCGCGTTTAGACATATAGAGGTTATCTTTAATCTCTTAATATGTGTTATTAGCGAGCGCCTTACGAGCTTATAGGTCTTAAATAATATCGCAATCTTAAGCAGTATATATCTTAGCTCGTATAAGCCTTAGGTAGTTCTATAGAAGGCGGTAGTATTTATTAGGTTTTTATACTACCATTTTTACAAACATCTCAGCGTCTCATATTTTAATCTTAATAGGTAGTAGTCCTTCGGCTTGTTTATCTATAGTTATATAGTTAATAAAGGATAAGATATTATTAATGTCCACCTTGTTAAGGTTATTATAGTCTTTTAAGCTACTAGGCTTCCCCTTAGGGGTTAAGGCTAGGGCTAATAAATCAAATCCTCCTAGGATTAATTAGCGTTATAGGTTTAGTATAGGCATTAGATTATTCTTTAAGTTTAACATAATAGTTAGTAAGGAATTTTGTCTTACTATTGTTAATTCTTTAGAAGTACGCGGTAAGGTAACTTACGGACACACTGCTTCTAGCAGCGCCTATAGTATCACAAAGACGTGGAATTAGTCATAGGCTGGGTGTTGGTGATAAAAAAGGCGCAACATAATGTTACGGGACGGGGTTAATAGCAGCTAAACGTATATATTTGAGGAGTATACAAGACGTTGCGCAATCAATCGTAATGGTCGAGGGCGTAAGGAGGTAATATACCCACGCGTAGCTAATATAAGCTGTACGCGAGGTATATACAAGAGCACGGGGCTCTCCTATAGAGGCCCCTACGGTTGGGTTCCGTGACAATTAAAGAGCTTATTAAACTTGGGGACTTTATAAAGCTTGTCACGGGACTCCTCCGTGATACCTTACACACGTCCACCTGTTTCCACCTGTTTCCACCTACGTAGCAAGAAGAGACCGACTACGAGACGGCAATCTGACGGTAATCTACGGCAATCTGATGGCAATCTGCCGCATTCTGCTATATTCTGCTAAGTCCACCAAATCCTGCCAAGTTCTGCTAGGACCGCTACTTAAATCCTATTCTGCTCTATGCATATATTAACCAAGCAACCAAACTAGTAATATATACCCTTTCTTCCCATTTCCTTACCTTCTCTTCTTACGCAACGTCTTAACTTTATTACACAGTTTATATATATAGCTTAATAATATCTACTTCGCTATATATTATCACCACTTGTACTTACTCTGTAACATTATATTACGTTAAAACCTACACTCCGCCCTACTTTATTTAAAATGTAGAACGACCTTAAAGCCCCTATAACGGCCGCCAATATTATATCCGCACTCCAAGAACAACTAGCAGATATATAAAAGTCCTTTATAGACGCCCTCGCATAAAACCAAGCTGCTATAGCTTAACAATAAGCTAAATAAAAAGCACGGCACTAGAAAATAATTAAGGCCCTCTAAAAAGAAATCCGCACCCTTAAGACGCCTACACTAAGCCCTTAAGACCGGTTACTATTACTAGAAGCCAATACGCGGAACGCAAGCCCTAAACCAGTAATAGTTATCCCACTAGTAGAACTAACTACTGCGCTATAATAATCTAAACGATTACTAGACCCCCTAATATTTACTAGTAAATAATAAGAACTCTAATTATTTCTAAGCCGGCTTAAAAATAAGCTAACTAGTAACGCCGACTACTACCTAACTAAAGCCAACCAACTCTGTTATGCCTTAAGTTAACTAGGAGGAGATGCAGCTAACCTTATTAAACCTCTTTAACCAAACTTAGTACTAAGCCTAATTATACTTCTTAAAGCTATATATAGTAACCTAAACCGCCAAGCTACTGCTTAGAGAAAGATAAACTATATAACTTAAGGAATAAAAAGCTTTCTAATATACTTCTCCAAATTCAACCATTACGTAAAAGAAATAGGCTGAAACGACTCTACACTAATTAACAGCCTTATTAAATCCCTAAGTCTTAAACTAAAAACCTCCCTAATAGGTGTAGACCTACTAGGAGCCCTTAACGCCTGCGCAAACGTTATTAATAAACAGTATAATGATATACTACGCCTAACACTAAAGTTCACTCCTTAATATAATACGACAGCTCCGCAAATATCTATTAAGTTATTATCCCAGCCTAAGCACCCTAACGCCATGGATATTGACATAGGGACCCTAGGATACGCTCTACTAGGGTCCCCTAAATAAAAACGATATATTAAGCTAGGCCTTTACTTTAAATACGGAAGCAAAGATTATATTTTAAGATACTGCTCCGTCCCTATACCCTAACACGACTTATAAACAGCCAACACTAATAACCGTTTACTGCATTAATCCCCCAGTTACCGTCCCTAATCTTTACCTAGTTCCAGCCCCACATCTAGTAAGCACTATTTATAAGAACAAAGTTATAACTAATATTCTATAGGAACCCCTTCCCGCTCGCCACTAAAAGGTACATCCTGGAGTTAAGTCGCTCTCCGGGATAGCTATATTATAGGATCTTGTTAAACGCATTAGATGTTACAAACCCTAACTTTTAGGATTGTAGTATAACCATTAACTACCGTCTTTGGTAGAAAGGTTAATAGGCTAACGCTTAAGTCCTAATTAACATAGGGGCTAGCGATATAGGATTTATCAACAAGACCTTTATATAAGACAATAAGTTTACCCTAACACCCCTTAACTAGTATATTAATATATTTGGATTTAATGGCAAACAAACTATCTTAGGCTGTATTACTTATATAACGGCCCTAAGACTCTAATACCTAATCCACAAAGAATTAATTAAGCTCTTTATAACTACCCTAGGTTACCTAGTAATCCTTAAACAACCCTAGATAAAGCTATATAAGGTAACTATTAATTGGGACAACCTTAAGCTTCTATTTACTACCTCCCGTTGCAAGCAAAAGTGCCTTATAACTCGCTGCTTAGACCCCAAACTAAAATCTAAAAAATCTACCAGAATTCACCAGTCTAAAATTTCCACCAATATCCACCCTATACCCAAAAAATCCACCTAATTCCACCAACCTGAGAATTCCACTAAATTCCACCAACATGAGAATTTTACCGATGTCTACTAAGAACCTAGAAATTACACCAAACTATATAAACTAACTTTAACCGCTATACCCCAAACCAAGTAGAAGCTTAAGCTTAATATATAAAGGTACTAAAAGAACTAGTATTCCACTATAAAAAGGATACTTAAAGAACCCAAACCCAAATCTAATACCGACTCCATACCTAACACCAAACCCAAAACTATATAAAAAACTAAGGATAATCTAAGCCCGCTTAACACCTTAGATATTTACATAATTAGAGCTACCCTATTAGTATAACTTGCCAGGAAACCTAAATACACGATCTTCGCCGTTACAATGGCCGATATTAAGAAGGCCTTAGTACTAAAGAAGCATACTAACCCCGCCACGAAAGTACTAGTAGAATACTATAATTATCTAGATATATTCTTACAAAAGGAAGCTAATAAGCTACTAGAACGCCGTCCATATAATTATAAGATTATAGTTAAAGAAGGAAAACATCCTGGATTTAGACCCTTATACGGAATGTCCTAAAATAAACTCTAGGTATTATAAAAGTACTTAAACAAATATCTAGACAAAGGATTTATTAGAGCAAGTTCTTCACCTATAGCTATACTAGTAATCTTTGTTAAGAAACCTAGTAGCGGTCTACGCTTTTATATAGACTACTAAGCTCTTAACGCTGTTACTGTTAAAAACCAATACCTAATCCCGTTAATCCAAGAGACACTAAACCAATTAAGTAAGGCTCGCTACTATACAAAGCTTAATATTATCTATGCATTCAACTGTCTCCGTATTGCAAAAGGAGACGAATGGCTTACTGCATTTTGTACTCAATACGGATTATTTAAATACTTAGTAATGCTATTTGGCCTTGCAAACGCCCTAAGTTTATTCCAACACTTTATAAATAACACCCTGCGTCCATACCTGGACGTCTTTTGTACTGCTTATATTAACGATATCTTAATATACAGCAATAATCTAGCTAAATACCAAAAATATATTAAACTAGTCTTGCAAGCCTTGCGTAGAGCCGGCCTATAATTAGATATAGATAAATGCAAGTTCCACAAAATAGAAGTCCTATACCTTGGACTTATTATTTCTACAAACGGCGTACAAATGGACCCTAAGAAAGTTGAAGTAATTATAAACTGGTAAGAACCTAAGAACGTTAAGGACGTAAGGGCCTTTATAGGCTTCGCCAACTTCTACTAACGGTTTATTAATAACTTCTCCGCCTTAGTTTCACCCCTTATGGCCTTAACCCAAAAGGACAAAGCCTTTATCTTTAATAAAGAATATAAGAAGGCCTTTACTTATCTAAAGGTTATATTTACCACTGCACCTATGCTCTAATACTTTGACCCAGACCAAATAAGTGTTATAGAAGCTAACTTATTCAATTATGTTACTAGAGGCATTCTATCTCAATATAATAAGGAAGGAGTATTACACCCTATAGCATACTTCTTAAAACGACTAAGCCTAGCTAAATACAATTATAAAATCTATAATAAGGAATTGCTAGCTATTATTAGATACTTTAAGCAATGGTAACCAGAACTAAAAGGAACTAGATTCCTAATTAAAGTTCTTAGCGATTATAAGAACCTACAGTACTTTATAACCATAAAATAGCTAAGCCACCGTTAAGCCCGCTGGTTAGAATATCTGTCTTAATTCCAATTCTTAATTATATACCGCCTAGGTGTTTAAGGCTAGAAGCCTAATGCTCTAACCCAACGTTCGCAAGACGCACCAGCTTAAGAAGAAGCGCATTTCTACCGCAATTAAACTCTACTCCATCCTAAGCTGTTTAATCCCCTTGTTAAAGACCTTATGGTATACGTCCTTAAAATAACTAATTGATCAATTAAATAGATTATAATCAATAAATACCCAAATAATAAGTTTATCTAAGAGACACTTAAGCTAATTTAAGATGGCGTTAAATGCTCTAAAAAGGTCTCTCTAAGTAAATGTGAAGCTCGCGGAGACCGCTTATACTACTAGAACCGCCTAGTTATACCTAACTACGATGAACTTAAGCTTAAGCTTTTTAAACACGTACACAACCTACTAGTAGCCAGTTATTTAGGCCAAGGAAAAACCCTGGAACTACTCCAACAGGAGTACTACTAGCCAAACATGTATAATATAATACGAAAGTACGTCTCCAGTTACTATACCTGCTAACAAGCCAAAGCTTTGCATAAGACATATAACGGCTTCCTAAAGCCACTACCTATTCCAGACTAAAGATGGAAGGACATCTTAATTAACTTTGTTATTAACCTCCCCATAAGTAAAGGCTGTATAAACATTATAGTAGTTATAGACCAACTATCCAAAATAAGACACTTAATCGCCTGTCCTAATATATTAATACCTACCGTCGCCTAACTATTTCTGGATTATATGTAGAAACTCCACAGACTCCCTAAAACAATTATCTCTAATAAAGGCCGCTAGTTTGTCTCTGTATTTTGGAAAGAACTGACTACCTAATTCCGCATTAAAGCACTATTGTCTACGGCATACCACCTAGAAATGGATAGTTAAATAGAACGTGCAAATGCCATAATGGAACAATATATTCGGATATACACGTCGTATCTATAGGATGACTAGATAGACTGGCTTACATTCGCCAAGTTCACTGCAAATAACTCTGTTTTGGAAACTACAAAGGTTTCCCCGTTCTTGGCCAACTACGGCCAGCATCTACAAATGGGTTTTGAACCCTTTAGTAATATTCCTCGCCTAGCTTATTAAGCCTTACAAGTTGCAGAAGCAAACAAGTTTGTAAAGAAGATAGAAGAACTACAAGAGTTCCTTACTAATAAAATAATATAGGCCCAGTCTGTCTATAAAGCTGCAGCAAATAAGAACTGAACCCTAGCACTAGCTTACTAAATTAGTAACTTTATCTGGCTAGACGCAAGAAATCTAAACACAAAATAACCTACTAAGAAACTTAACTGGAAGAACGCCGGCCCTTATAAGGTTAAAAAAGTTGTCTTTCCTTATGCCTACTGACTAAAGCTCCCTAATACGGTTAAAATCCACCCCGTATTCTATACGTTAGTCCTCCGCCCTGCCGCCCCTATATCAGACGCCCTGCCCGGACAGATCCAAGACCCTCTCCCACTAGTTAAAGTAGATGGTGAGGATGAATACCTTGTTAAAAGAGTTAACGACATTAAGTATAACAAACGGAAACGCAAATATATGTACCTTACAAAATGGAGAGGCTTTACTGAGCCCTTATAGGAACCCGTTGACTCTATAGGACTTACACAAGCTGTAGAAGACTTTCACAAACTCTACTCAGAACTACCTCAGCCCTATCTCGCAGAAGCTCGAGTTTAAAGGGGGGGTACTGTTACGGGACTCCTCCGTAATACCTTACACACGTCTACCTGTTTCCACCTGTTTCCACCTACGCAGCAAGAAGAGACCAACCACAAGATGGCAATCTAATGGTAATCTACGGCAATCTGACGGCAATCTGCCGCATTCTGCTATATTCTGCCAAGTCCACTAAATCCTGCCAAGTTCTGCCAGGACCGCTACTCGAATCCTATTCTGCTTTATGCACGTGTTGACTAAGCAACTAAACTAGCAATATATACCCTTTCTTCCCGTTTCCTTACCTTCTCTCCTTACGCAACGTCTTGACTTCATTATACAGTTTATGTACATAGCTTAATAATATCTACTCCGCTATATATTATCACCACTTGTACTCACTCCGTGACAAAGCTAGACGTTATAAGCGATTTCGCTATTAGTATTATACGGATAGCGATTACCGTATCTAAGGATATAGAGGAAAATTTTATATAGAAACTTCAAGCTGTTTAGTCTTAGCTATAATAAATAGAATTACTACTTTAATTTGCTGAGGTAAGGTACGCCGTGGCTAAGCGCAAAAGTGAAAATATTAATAACTGTCTTAATACTCTCTACTCTACTAGGACCTGTTATAATATTAGTTGCAGCGCTAAGTTTATATATTATATTAAGGATAGCAGTTATCTATCTAACCCTAATTATCCTTATATACTTTGTTATAAAAAGTGCTAGCGTTATATATAAGTAAAGATATATAGCTTAGGAAATTAGCTTAGATAGGAAGTTATTATATAATACTTCTCTTTCTTTCTCTGTTTGGGTTAATCTAAAAAATTTAAATATATATCTTGTTTATAGTCGGTCTGTTAAATATTATATAGCAACTATATTATTTATCCCCTATTAGCTACCTATTACCTTACTTCTTACCCCTTACCCCTTACCCCTTACCCCTTACCCCTTACCCTTTACCCCTTACCCCTTACCCTACCCTTTATCTTATCCTTTATCTTACTCTTACCTTACCCTTACTTTACCTATTACCCCTTACCCCCCTAGATAAATTATAAAATCCTAGCTATTATATCTATTCTACTAAATACTAAAATAGGATTGGATAAAAATAGACTAAAATAAAATAAAAAGTGGTAAAGAATAATAAGATAAGCGCGTAATGACTAGGAAAAGGTCCTATATATACTAAGTATATAATTCTAAAGATATATTTTATGCTTAAGGGTTACTTTATAAATGTTATACTTAATCTTATCCTGCTATAGGAGTTTAGAGAGAGATATTTATTAGAAATGCTTTATAAGAGCAGCTGGAGTATAGAACTTATATGTGCGCTTACTAATTGCGAGATTTTTATTCCCAAGGCAGATAAAATATATTTTTAGTCTTTTCTCCTTATATAAGGATAACTTTGCCCTCTTTAGTGCTTTAGCAGCTTCTGAAATCTTAGTATCTTCTTTAATCTTAACTTTGCTAAGGGTGATATCTATCCTAGACTATCTCTGGTAATAATTCCGCCGATATACTCTGCCTTTCTTAATATTATAGTAATCTATAACCGTATTAATGGCATTATTACGTCTATATATTTTATCTTCTAGTGATACGCTAGGAAGCGTTATAATCGCTTAGATAAGGTGTTTGTGTTTAACTAATCTATTATTGCTAGATTCTAAGGTTGCTTTAATATCCTCGCTAAATTTATCCCTAGAAAGTTGCCGCTTAATATTAATTATAGCTTATTTGTTGTTTTAATTTTTCTTAATATTTTCTAATAGTGTATTTCTCTAACGTTGCCTTTTATTTATAATTTTTTAGCTAAGTTTTTAGCATTCTATGCTTCCTATAGTTTTACGCTTAAGGCTAAGCTTTAGCTTATTTCGAATTTCGATTAAGGTATAAATATATAGGTTCTCGTTTACCGATAAGGATTGTTCTGTTATTAGGTGCTATAGCTACTATAGGTTAATTAATTAGCTTATTTAGTATACCGCTTTTATTAACTTTTCTTAAGGCTCTAAGCCTTAAATAATTGCCTATGTATCTACGCTAATATACCGCGGAAGGTAGTGCTTTAGAAATATTTAAGCGTTAGCGTACTATATTATGAGGTTCCGGAGGGCGTTATTTATATTACTTAGGTAGTATAGGCGTTAGAAAGGTTTTAGTAGAACTAGCTCTATATAATAGAACTTACTATTCTTATTAAATGCCTTGCCTACGCCATAATGAAGACTATATAGGCGCGCAACCTGCTAAAATCCCGTAATTACGCTAAGGTCCTTAATCTAGGGTAAAAGAGTTAAGTATAGTAAAGGCTGGTTAAGTAAGATCTTGTAGCCATAGGGGGTTTTAATTAATTGCCAAAATACGGGGATATTATCTAGGTTTAAATAGAGTGGTAGTAGTAACTTATTATGCCTAGGCTTAATATATAGCTTATTAAGCTGCTTTGCGGATATTAGATTAGGGGGTATAAAAGCTTAGTTAGTAAAGAGAAGGCCTAGGAGAAAAATATAAGGACTAAGAATAAGTAAAAGGTCGAAGATAATCTTAGAAATTAGGAAAGTATTACTAGTTCTCTATAAGTATAAGGTAAGAGAAATAGGGTAGAAAGAGAACGTACGCTTCTTTTATGCTAAGATATTTCTTAGTAAATTTAAATGTAAACTTAAGTATAATCTTATAAGGCCCGCCTTCTAGGTCACGAATAAGTATAACTATTATATATTAGTAGTATAGATTAAGAAGAGCTTTAGGTCGGCTTATAGTATAAAAGCCTAGCTATAGTAAGAAATGGACTTATATCCAATATTGTCTAACCGTATATCTCTTTCTTATTATAACTAAGTTAGTCTTAAGAACTAGGGCGAGATCCTCCGCGTCTATAATGGTCTTTTTTTACTTTTTCTTGCTTAACCTATATTTCTTTACTAGTTTCTAAAGTACCTAAGAAAGATATCTTAGCTTTGCTTTATCTTACTAGGTTAAAGGGTTAACTAGGAACGTAATTACCTTATATATCTGGCGGTTTAGTTTACTAGGAATTTTCCTACTAGTCGCTTTCTTATATATAAGGTGATAGTACTTTTAGTATAAGCTAAGCGAGCTAGAAGCCTTTATCCCATACTATTTCCTACCCCCTTTCCCTTATTTCTAATTTAGAAACTAGTTAAAGAAGCTATAAAGGAGCTAAAGCGAGAGGACTTGGTATATTTTCTTAGGGTCTTTCCCTATATAGGTGTAGTATCTAGAAATTGTTAGCTTTTTGCTAAGTTAGGCCTAAGAGAAAGCCGCTAAATAGGTTTTTACTTACTAATACTAGTGCTCTTTAATGCGGTTAAGGAGATTTATACTACTATTAGTATAGTCCTATGTTATAAAATTGGATTTCTTAAACTCTTCTAACTGTTTAAGGTAGTATTTTAGTGGATGGTCTTAATCCTTATAAAGCTATGCTTAAGCGGGCGCTTTATAAGCATCGTTAGATCTAGCGATGCTATTAGCGTTATATTTAATGCTACTATTGGCGTCGTAGTTGGCGTTACTATTGGCATTACTTTAGTATTATTGTTAAAGACGGTTGGTTCTGTCCCGTAGCTGTTACTATTACTATTTATACCTATATACTTATTATTAGTAACACTAGATAATAAGCTGCAATTTAATAATTAAGCGCGCTATATTCTAGGGAGCTAGAAGAGAACTTAGGGTAATGACGGTGGGAAGGATATAAAGAGCAATATAGGGTTAAGGAGATAGGAGGGTAGAGAATAAGAGAAACGGGGCCTGGATTAAATGGATTAGAGGTAGGAGCTATAGAGTATATATAGCTTTAGCGCCAGGCGTATGGAAGGATTATAGTTTGCTAATTAAAAAGCGAGGGGTATAGGGTGGTAAGCGAGAGGCTTAATGTTAGATTGGTAAGTAAGAGGCTTAGGGTAGCGGGGAGTTTTGGTGACGCGACCTCTAAAAACGGTGATAGAACCCTCTAAAACCGGTAGTTAGATCTCTATTTTCTTTTTTAATGGAGTAAAGATATAGATAGGGAGTCCAATAATAGAATAATAGGGTATATTATATAGATAGACGAATCCTTAAGGGAAAAGGAGGAGTCTATATGTGAGGTAAGGAAGGGGTTTCCCTAGTTACGTGCAGCGCACGTGCCTTACGGGCGAGTCACCCCTAGGTTGCCCCATGGTCGCCCATACCTTACGGCTATATAACTATCTACTTAGGTTTTACCTAATATCCTTTACTTTATTATATCTTTAGCCTATTTTAATTTACTAATTAATTACTTTATATTTTTTATACGTAGTATATATACCTCCTTTTCTATTTTCTTTATAAATAGGTTAAATTTATATTTCTTACCTATAGTCTAGGGCGTTTAACTTTAAGATAATATGGGCGGTATTTGCTATATATACTATATATACGCACGATATATTTAATACTAATATAATATTATTATCTGCTATACTTATCTATAATATAGTCTGCCTACTAAATATAGTAGATAATTCTATACTAGGTATATACTATAGGTTTATCTTAGGGGTGTTAAATAGATTTTAAGGATTTTAAAAAAGATTTAGTCTAGGATTTCTAGCTTACTACTTAGCTACTTTTCGCTGTTTTTAGGCTACTTAAGCTTAGAATCTACTTTATATTTATAGCGTATATATATATATATATATATTATTTCTATAGCTATATTGCTATCCGCTTTAAGTCGTAATAATTTCTTTATATATTACTTATTCCTATCTCTTTATATAGCTCTTATATATTAAATATCTCTTATATATAGAGTTTAAGCCTATACTAAATTATTAGAATATATACCGTATATATAGAGCGTATATATTACCAAAGTATAGTAGTAAGTACGCATAATTTTTAACCAGTAAAGTTATTGTCTTAAAAGCAACTACATTTACTAATTCTAGTATGCTTCTATATATATACCCACTACTTATAAGGGGCCTTTAACTTTTCCTTTGTAAGCCTAGCTAGTATCTATATTTTCTTTTTATTATTTATCTAAGACATAAGCTTTGGATGTAGTATATATATACTTTATATACGAGCTATAAGTTTCTACTCTATCCCCGCTTCCTATATCTGCTTTACAATATATTTTACTTTATAAATTAAAAAGCGCTTTATAAAGTTCCGTTTAATATATACTAGGTAGAATATACTAAAGGTACTCGTCCTATTTACGTAATAGGTTAATTATATATAGGTAATCTCTAAAATCTATATATTATTAGTATAACGTGTTTCACCACCGAGCGAGCAGCACCACTGAGCGAGCAGCCTCAAACCCCACCAAAAATTGGAAAAATTACACTTTAATATCTCAACAACCACTTAATAATAAATTCTAATAATATAGATTTGGACTTTTATATATACTCTATAGCTTCTATTAAAGTTGCAGCGTAAATAGATTAGTATTTCTTAAGATATAGTAATTTAGCCTTATTTAGGGGCCAAACGAGGTTAAATCACTATATCTTAAGAAATACTAATTTATTTACAATGAAACTTTAATAGAAGCTATAGAGCATATATAAAAGTCTAAATCTATATTATTAGAATTTATTATTAAGTGGTTGTTGAGATATTAAAGTGTGATTTTTCTAATTTTTGGTGAGTTTTGAGGTTGCTCGCTTGGTGGTGCTGCTCGCTCGGTGGTGAAACACGTTATACTAGGCATATATAAAGCGTATATATTTTGTATATATACTACCAGCTTATTTCTTATGTATATTAACTATAGCCATACGAAGTCTAGTTCTGTAAATATATATAAATTATATAGATAATTAGGCAGTATTACCTAAAACCTTAAATACTAGCTTAAATATCTTTATATATATAATATGTGTTTTTAAGTTAAGAAAGGCGCATACCTATACCTTAATTCCAGTTATAAATATTAACCTATATATATTTTAAATTCTCGTCCTATCTAGCAATTAAGAATATATTCGTTTTACCTTATACTATTTTAAATAATAGGTCCATTTTAATATATATTACGCGTTAGAATGCGTTTACTTATATATATAATATTATAAGGAAATACTTATTATTAAAATTATAAATTGCCTAAATATATTACTTAGTATTCTCTTTATATTAATCTATAGGGAATTTATATAGTACAGCTACTTTGCTTAGGCTTTATATATATATAGCGTATATCTAGGCTATATTTACTTATATATACCATCCCTTATAAAAATTATAGCATTCTCTTCTTTTAAATTAAAGTAGTAATTTAATCCTTAATATTAAGACTGCTATATACTATATATAGTGTCTGCATCCCATACTTCCCGTGATCGATTGAATGGCAAGCCTACACGACGCGATTATACCCCCAATGATCGCAAGCTTACTCCTCTAGAGGAATCAGCTATTATTTAATATATCCTCGACCTAGATTCGCGAG
>Ga0307507_10004646_pt1 | contig 23893 bp, 5 predicted proteins | sample 7_EM_MG_FD_207223 | JGI IMG/M metagenome (GOLD analysis project Ga0307507, IMG submission 207223) | Populus trichocarpa ectomycorrhiza microbial communities from riparian zone in the Pacific Northwest, United States - 7_EM | ecosystem: Host-associated > Plants > Roots > Unclassified | place...
CCAGTGGTGCTCTACTACCTTACTTTTTGACCTCCTTGGGAACCACTGCTGCCGTAACAAACCTACGGACGCGCTAGTATCACACACTGTACTCTACTCCTGTAGAGTTATTAGGGGGCGCCTGTTCATGCCTAAGAAATACTAAGTACGTAAGGTACGCGAGGTACGTTTAGTACATAACGTTTCTCGCAGATCCTATAGATACTATATACTAAATAGGCAACCTAATTTGTTATATAACTTAGTTACCCTTTATCCTATAGTTTACCTAGTTCTAGCGCCTCCCGCGCTTCCACTACTAGTCTATTTATGTCCTTTCTTAGTAGCCGTACTATTGCTAATATAAGGTCCATAACACTTAGGTTATTTAGTAGCTTTTAGGTAGTCTTATTATAGTCTATCCACTTAACCTTATACTATATTTTATTATCTATCTCCTTATAACTAAAAATCTTCTAAAATTACTATTTATCTTCTTCTTACCCTCTATATATATCTACTTCGTAGACTAGTAGCTTAATATCTCCGTATACTAGCCCTAGTATCACGATATACTATATAGGGTAGATCTTAATTTTCTCCGGTAGGTCTAACTTATATATAACCTTTAAGATTTTTGCTAATATTTTAAATAGTCCTAATCTAACGTAGTCTAATTTCTTGCTTAGTTATTAACTCTTAAAATTTTTATATAGTAGCTATACTTTATCTCCCTCCTTAAGATCTAGTCCCTTAGATCTTTTAGCATTATAGTACCTTTTTATCCTTTTTTATACTAGCTTAGCTATTTCCTTAAGGTTTTTATAAAGATTTATTAGATTGTCCATTCTTTCTTTAGCTATACTACTAGTCTTTTTTACTTATTATGGCGATAATAATATTCTTAGCTTATATCCGTAATTCGCCTTAAATAGTAACGTTCCTATTTCTTTTTATAGTATTATATTATACATAAACTATATAACTAGTAATAACAATACCTAATTATTTTGTATATAATTAATATAATGCCTTAGGTACTGTTCTAATATTTAGTTTAGTCTTTCTATTTAACCGTCTGTTTATAGGTAATATACTTGTATAATTACAGCACCTGTTGTACCGAACGCGTGCTTACGCATACGGTACACCAACTACGCGTTTACGCGTTCGGTGCACTAACTACCCGCTTACGCGTCTAGTGCACCCCTGAAGCACTGACTAATCAGGGGGAGGTCGCATTAGTATATAGACTACGTAGTCTGCTTTATATAATCAACAGTCACCATCTAAACAAGCATACGATACTATGTGTATTTCGTGCCCGTGGATACAACTCACTCGTGCTATTAAGTTAGTACGAACACTAATTAGTGAGCGCGCATAGATCAGCAATCACTTAATACCTCCCCTCGAGCGATATATACGACAGCAACTACCCGTTTAGACTCCTAGTACGACCTACTAGAAGGTCGGAAGTTGGGGATTACGGACTTATCTCCAACTCTATATACTTATTCAAGTCTTAGTACGGTTTACCGGAAGTTATAGACGTAAATACAGACCTATACGGAACCCCTATCCTTAACCCCCTTAAACCTTAAACCTCTTTGGACCTTTTACAGAAACCCCCTACCCTTCTATAAACTATTACGGACCCATTAATCGATTTTATAGACCGTTATAAAACCTCCCCCACCCGCTATAAGCTACTACCACCCGCTACGCACCACACTACACTATAGTATAGCAGACATTAGCAAGCAAGTCAGCAAAGGTTAAAAGAAGTGGAGATAAGGAGTTAACGTTACGTCTATAAACAACGTTAACAACTATATCAGTTTTAAAATCCTTAAATATAAACACTTTAAGCTTATAAATAACGACCTATAGGAGTAATACTAGGAAGGCTTTATAGACTTTACAGAAGCTATTTTTAAGGCCTACAACCCTATTACTATCCATAAACTACGAACCCTTTTACGTAACCAAGGTATATAGGTTAAAAGGAATAAACGAGTTACTATTGCACAGTCCTTATACAACACAATATACAAGAAGGACCAAACGGAATGGACTAAAGAGGAAATCTTAGACCAGTTCCAAGAAACTAAGGAACTCTTTACTTCTTCCAAACTTAATGTAATCGCTAGCCTTATACCTAACCCACTTAACCAAATTCGTCCCACAAACCCAAGCGGCTTTAGACTCGACCTTATTGGCCAAAATACACCCTACTCTTAAGTTATAGATCACAACACCCCTATAAACCAAAATACGGACCAAATTACCCCTACTATTTAAGTTACAGATCCGCAAGCCATATATCCGCAAGCCATATATCCGCAAGCTATAGATCCGCAAGTTATAGATCCGCAACCCACCTAAGTAAAGATCTATGGCAAGGAGCTAGCTAACCTAGCCAAGCTCTATACCAACAAATCTAAGTACAGCGGTGAAAATAATAATTTTAACTTTAAACTAACCATCTTTACGGACCTCTGCCAGAAGGCTGACATTTCTAAATAAGAGTTTAGCCAAGCCTACTCTACTATGCTACGTGGCCTAGCACTTAACTACTACTATACCAACCTCAAAAGCAACCCCCTTAGTGTCCCCTTTAATAAGCTATACAAAGCTACCCACAACTACTTTAAAGGACTAGAATATAGGCGTAATATCCTTACCTAATAGAATGCAACCAAGCTACGGACCGTAATTAACAAGAACACCAAAAAATCGACTATAGAGTGTTTGCAAATTCTTATTAAAGACCTCTAGCACCTATAGCACGGCCTTAACGCCAAGCTTTAAACAGACGACTTCCTGTATAATAAACTTATTACGGCTTGCCAGGAAGTAGAGCCCTATAAGTACGCCTATTATAAGCCTACAGACACCTTAGCTGGCCTTATTAATAACCTACGCTCCTTTATTATAATGTACAAAGTCTCAAACCTACCAGGCAGCACTTAAGCCTTCGCTATAGATATTTAATATCCGCAAATAGACTTAGACGTCTACTTTACGGACCGCTGTTACTACTAGCAGCACCTATACTAACTAAGTCCCACCTATAACCCCCGCAGCAACTCCTATATAAAAGCATACCCCCGCAGACAAACAAACTAGAAATGCTTCATATATAGCAAGGAAGGATATTAGTCTATAAGGCATACCTAGGAAGAACATAATAGGTCTAAGAAGAGATTTAATAAACGGATTAGCCAGTTTATCTTAGAATACAAAGAAGAGAAAGAAGAGGAGCCCCCTAATAAGTTAATAGAAGCCCTTATAATTGACTTTAACCTAAACAACTAGAAATAGAAGACCTTAGAGACATTCCTAACTACTTTTAGACCTTTTACAGACAGCCAAGCCTTTAATATTACAACCGTATTAGCCGACCGTTCCTTTATACACTTAGTTGCGCCCAAAAACCATTCCGCAAGCACCCCTGTTATAGACATTATAGATCACAAGCAGGACCCATTTGCATATATTACTATAGAACGCTATACCCCTAAGGAATTCTACGGTGTTATGATCGACACAAGCGCCTCTAAGAAGTCTACTGCAGGTTACGGACAATACCTTGCATATAGGACCACCGCAAATAATAATACGGACATTAACACTATATAAACTAGGGCCGTAAATATCCAATTCAGCATTAGCTTAACTGCATTAATTAGATTAGTTGCAGTTAAGACCCTAATTAGCCTAGTTAACTTCTACATAGTAAAAGCAGACACCCCTTTCTTACTTTGCCTTACGGACATAGATAGGTTATAGGTTTACTACAACAATATTACGGACACCTTAATCGGCCCCGCAATTACCCTAGAAAGCAAGCATGTTACCCTACCAATTATACAATAATTTGGACACCCGTTCCTTATATAGGGAGAGACTTTATAGACCTACATTTAGGAATCTTTCAACTATAACCCGTGCTACCTTACCAGTACGGAGATCCACCATCTATACCGCCGTTTTGGCCACCCGTTAGCCAAAAAGCTATATAGAGTCCTTAAACGCTCTAGACACAACAACGTTAATAGAAAGGCAGTTAATTACCTAACCAAATACTGCTCCTTTTACTAGAAATACGGACGTTCCCTAGGCCGATTTAAGTTCACCCTTTATAAGGACCTTAACTTTAACCACTTAGTGTACATAGACATTATGTACATTAACGGCAGCCTAGTATTATATATAATTAACAAGGCAACCCACTACTAAGCCACCTATCGGTTGCAAAATATATCCGTAAAGCATACTTGGGATATTTTACGGACCTGCTAGATTAACACGTACGTTAGACCTCCTAAGTATATCACCTACGACGCTAGTAGGAACTTTATTAGCAAGAAATTCCAGCAGTATACTATAGCCATAGCTATATTAACAAAAGCTATTCCAGTTAAGGCGTATTAGTCCATTAGGCTTATTAAGCGAGCTTACCCAGCTCTATAGAGAGCTTATTAGATTATTATAGACAAGTACAAGGACATCTAAAAGGAACTGGCTTTATAGATAGCTGTAAAAGCCATTAATAATACCGCTGGCCCTAATAGACTAGTACCCACCCTCTTAGTTTACGGAGCCTACCTAAGGATAAGCAACCTAGGCCCCCCTACCCTATCTATTACGGAACGAGCAGCTGCAATATAGAAGGTAATGGCCAAAATAGCCAAATTACGGGCTAAACAAACTATTAATAACGCCCTATACCACTATAACGGACCTAATACAACCTCAGTACACAACCTCCCGCTTAACTCTGAAGTCCTTATATAGCGTAAAAGCGGTAGTTGGAATAGACCTTACCGTCTACTAGCTATAGAAAACGAGACGTACTACGTACAGCTTCCTAGCGGGCTAACTAGCTTTAGAAGCACATCTGTAAAACCCTACTTTCGGCCCAAAAACACCTATAACGTCAAGCTAGACAAACTAAAAGCAACCGCTGAACTAGACGAACTAAAAGCAACTGCCGAATTAGACAAACTAGAGGCACCCTTGCCTACCCTAAAGGTCCCCTAGAAACCCACTAAACCTACTAAACCTGCTATAAAGCGTGGCTAAGGACGCCCCTATAAGAATCCTATAACAGAGAACCACCTAACCTCCATAGGCACATCTATAAAGCAATCTCCGCCTGCGGATATATTAGTTCTAGTATAGAAAACCCCTTTTACAGACTTACGGCGTAAAGAGATCAACGGACTACTTAAAAAGGGTATCTTTGCAATTATAACAGAGAGAGACGTTCTGCAAGGCGTCTGTATATTTAACTCACACTTTATTAACAAGATTAAGCACCCTAGTACTAATAAAGCCTTTAAGAAATTAAGGCTCATTATATAAGCTTATAACAACTAGGGAAAGGACCTAGTCCTTATACAATCGCCTATAATTTAATAGGTTAGTCAACGGATTATACTCGCATTTACGCCTAGACTACAGCAAACTAAATCTATAGCCCTTTACTTATAGGACATCTTACAAGCCTATATGCAGTCTAATACCTACCTAAGTAGGGACATCTTTATATAGCTACCCCTTGAGCTTAACCTATAACCAGGAACAATTTTATGGGTTATAAAACCTCTTTACGGAGTACCAGAAGCTGAAAACCATTAGTTTAAGACATACCACTAGCATCACGTTAGTAAGCTTAAAATAGAACAGTTAACCTATAACCCCTGCCTCCTATACAGCCCATTAAACGGCCTTGGTATTATTAGACTCTAAACAGATAATACCCTCTTCTTAGCAGACCGGACATTTGCGGACGCTAAAGAGACTAAACTGCAAGAAGCTAAGTTCCTGGCAAGGCCGTAAGAGCAGTTAACTAAGCAAACTCCAATTAAGTTTAATGGAGGCTTAATTATACAAAAGGGCAACTTAATCTAGCTAATCTAGGAACGTTAAGCTTAAAACCTAAAGCTTGTTATAGCAAAGCCTACAGACCTCACTAGTTCCTGCAGAGAGACCTATAAGACCGTAAATACAAAGGACTAATACGCTGCACAGCGTGCAAGAGGCGCCTATATTGCCACAGTCTACTAACCTAAATCTGCCTATAACTTGTCCTTTACAGCCCAGGCAGTAGATCCGCAAGAAGAAAATATTAAGCAGCTTAATAAGCGCATTTAGTGGCAAATTAACAATACAGCAAGGGGACTTACTTTCGTACCACTAGACCTAAGTTCCCTTAGCTTACTAGTATTTATGGACGCCTCCTTTACTAATAATAAAGACCTATTATTACAAATTAGCTTTATAATTGTACTTACGGACCATAATTAGGACGCAAATATACTGCACTAGTCTTTAATTAAGTGCAAATAAGTAACCCGTAGTATACTAGCTTCTAAACTATATATACTAGCTTATGGATTTAATATAGCAGCCGCAATTAAATTAACGGTCTAGAAGATTTTATAACTAGAGTAGTTACCCCTGGTTTTATGTACTAATTTAAAGTCCCTCTATAACTGCCTAGTTAAACTAGGTACGACATAAGAGAAGAGGCTTATGGTCGACCTAATATGCTTACGTCAGGCCTATAAACAACGTGAAATTACGGAGGTTAAATAGATCAGCAGCGGAGACAACCCAGCGGACGCTATAACTAAGGCAAAGCCGTGTTAAGCTCTAAAAACCCTAATTAACACAAATAAGCTCAATCTAAAGGTTATAAAATGGGTGGAACGTGACTAACGAAGCACTTACGGTTCATTTGCGGCCCGTCGGAAGGCCATACGGTTCCTTTACGGCCCGTTGGAAGGCCGTATAGTTTACTTTACGGACCTTAAGCAGGACTTACGGCCAGCTCAAAGTACCGTCTGGAAGGCAGCCTAGAAGGCACCTTGGGAGGGATTTCCTATGTATTTCTTTTATGTTTTACGGTTCTATTAAAACAATTACGGAGGCTGTATATAGGTGGTTTCATTTTTCAAGTACCGCCAGTGTATAATTACAGCACCTGTCGTACCGAACGCGTGCTTACGCGTACGGTACACCAACTACGCGTCTAGTGCACCCCTGAAGCACTGACTAATCAGGGGGAGGTCGCATCAGTATATAGACTACGTAGTCTGCTTCATACAATCGACAGTCACCATCTAAACAAGCATACGATACTACGTGTATTTCGTGCCCATAGATACGACTCACTCGTGCTATTAAGTTAGTACGAACAATACTATTAAAGTTACTACGCAAACCCTTATTCTGCTAAGAATACCTCTTAAAATACTGCTATAAACCTCAGATCTCTATTTAATATAATCTTTATTAGTACTCCGTGTCTTATAAACACTTCCTTAATATAGATTTTAGCTATATCTTCTGCCAAGATTTCCTCTATATATGCTATAAAGTAGCCCTATTTAGTTAACTTGTTCACTATTATAAGAATTATATTATATTTCTATCCGGTAATAGGGTTTTTTTTTAACTTTAGCAACTTTATAATAAAGGTTTATAATATAACCTCCTATAGTCTTTCTAGTATTTTAATAAGTTATAGCCCTCTATATAGCTTATACCTATTCTAAATAATACTAGTATATATAATATTCCGGAACATTTCTACCTTATTCTAAAACAAGTTATCTTTATTCTAGAATAAGTCGCGTATTGCTTTAATTAACCTTATTCCGGATTACTTATCTTATTCTAAAAAAGATTTAAAGCTATATTAAGTTTTAATAGAGCTTTTTAACTTTTCGGTAAATATATAGATTTTAGCTATTTCTTAATAATTGTAAGTAAGACCCAATATATAATTAGGTTAATTTTGGCTATAAAATAAGCAGAGTATAGCTGCGATATTTAGTATTAAAATATAATATCTTAATTTTCTAATAAGATTTTCTATTACTCTGGAGATTAAATCTTACTACTCCCCCTAAACCACTATAATACTATTAGGTTCTATCTAAACTATATTACGCTATAATTTATAGGTATATTTAAAGGCCTTTCTATATTATAGATATAGTCTATTATTAGTAAAAACTAATTAGGTAGGGGTAGTTAATTACATTCCCTAATACTAAATTTTATTAAAAGCTAGGCTCTTTAATATTTTACTAGCTATAGACTAACTACCTAATTAGGTTTAGCGTAATTATAGTTTAGATTTCTCCTAGCTATACTAACCTTACTTACTATTATTATCTTTTTCTTTAACTTATATAAACACTCTATATTTCCTTTTTAATAGCTATACCATTAATTATTATAGCCTTACTTACACTTATAGTAGGTAGGCTTGCGGTAAGAGTATTAGTAGGAGGTAAGGGAGCTATATTAGGTGCGGGCGTAGAGGCGCGGAGGATAATATTACTATTGCTAGTTTAGATAGAATTTAATAGTATTATAGTGGTTTAGGGGGGGTGGTAAAATTTAATATCTAAAGTAATATAAAATCTTATTAGAAAATTAAGATATTATATTTTAATACTAGATATTATAACTATACTCTACTTATTTTACAGCTAAAATTAACTTAATTATATATTGGTTCTTACTTATAATTATTAAGAAATAGCTAAAATCTATATAACGTACTTGACAAGCGAGTCGATCAAACAATTAAGTTGATTACCTCCCCACCAAAATCGGACTCTGCAACTATTAACCGCGATACATTAACAACTAAATGCGTTATGCTCTTTTAATAAAGCCAGAATTAACCTAGCTATCTCAGCTATTAAATAAGATTAATTACTAAGCGTGCGATGCGCTGCGGCTATATATAATATGCCTCTTACCACTCTTGTTAACCGATGCGCTGGCAAACCTTTATAACGCGACTGCAAGCCTAACCAGAAGAAGCTTATCAAGCTTAAAGAGGAGGTAATTGTTAAGTATATCCTTAACCTAGATTCGCGAGGATTCTTACTTACATTGGCTGCTATATAAGAGATAGCTAATAAACTGCTTGCTAAACGTAACGCTGGCCAAGTTAGCATTAAGTGGCTAGAGAACTTTGTTAGGCATACCCCCTTAATTAAAACCTATATTAGTTAACTATATAACTACTAGTAAGCAAAATGCGAGAATCTAGAGGTTATTAGCGCGTGGTTTAGGTTTATAGAAGCTATAAAGGCGAAATATAGTATTACTAACAACAATTCTTATAACTTTAATAAGACTAGCTTTTAGATAGGCGTTATATTAAGCTAGGTAGTTATTATAGGCACGGAGAGGTGTAATTAACTAAAGGTAATATAACCAGGCGATTATAAGTAGGTTATAGTAATCTAAGGAATTAACGTAATAGGTTGGGCAATACCTCCATTTGTAATCTTAAAGGGAAAAAATTACCTCTCTTCCTAGTACGAGGATATACTAAAAGATTGGGCTATTAGAGTTAGTAAGAACGGCTAGATAATAAACGCGCTTGGTATTAAGTAGTTAGAGCACTTTAACAGGTATATAAAGGATCGCTCTATAGGCACGCGTTAGATACTAATTCTTAACGGCTATAAGAGCCATAACTCGCTTAAATTCCTAAATCTTTATATATAAAAAGGGAATTATTGCTCTCTGTATACTAGTGCACACATTATATTTATTACAGCCGCTGGATATAGGGTGTTTTTCGCCGTTAAAGAAGGCGTATAGTAATAAGGTTAGGTGCTTAATCCGCAACCACATCCACTATATTAATAAGCTATCTTTTCTACTAGCCTTTAAAGCAGCCTTTAAGCGCGCTTTTATAAAAGATAATATCTGTTTAAGCTTCTGAGGCGCCAATTTAGTCCTATTTAACCTAGAGGTAGTACTTTTAAAGCTTAGTATAAAGCTTTATACGCCAATACTATCTATAGTAAATACTCTATGGGAATCTAAAACACCTAGCAATCCCTATAAGCTAGAGGCTCAATCTACTCTACTTTATAATTAAATTTAAAGGCACTAAGGTTCTTTACTATTTTTAATAGTTGCCTTAATAAAGTAGCTTATTAAGGGCGCCGCAAAGATATTATATAATATTGTGTTACTGCGCAACTAAGTTACTTAGCTTAAGGAAGCAAATAAGGCTGTAGCTAAGCGTAAATTATATAAAAGAAAGCGGATTTAAAAAGAAGGAACCTTAACTGGTAAAGCAGGCACCAAGTTAGGCACTTAAAAGGTTGCTAATGTGGCAAAAAAGGGCGAAAAGCGTAGGGAGGAGTTGCTAGTTAATAAGAGCGCAGCGTATAAAAGGCGCCATAGGCGCTATAAAGAGACTAGGCATAATGCGCGAATATGCCAAAAAGATATAGTAAATACTAAATAATACTACAGATTACTTTATTTTACTATAAATTACTATATTGTATTAGTAGTCGCATATAGAGTTTAATTTTGGTAGGGAGGTAATTGACTTAATTATCTAATTAACTCGCTTATTAAGTACGTTATTTACCCAAAAGTTAAAAAGCTCTATTTAATCTTAATATACAGAGGTGCGTTTTAAAAGTCTTTACCGGCCCTACCTAGGTTGAGCCTAAAGAGCCTATATATAGCAGAAAATTGGGTGCATTTTAAGCCAGTTCTAGGGGACTTAGGCGCCATTAGGCGTTTTCTAGCCCGTTGACTTACTAACCTTAAAATAGCTACCGCCTATAAGACCGTCTAATAAGGAGCGGCAAAGACTTTTAAAATGCACCTCTATAGCTTTAAATATTTTCTAGAATAAGATAAGCTCTTTTTTAAAATAAGATAAGTAATTTAAAATAAGGTAGGAATATTACGGAATATTATATATACCAGTATTAGTTAAAATAGATACGCCTATTAATTAAGCCACTATATGTTTTATAAGAGGATTTATATTAAAGGTAGACTAATAATTAAACAATACGATTTTAAATTAATATTAAGACTCTGGTAAGTAAGGTAAGTACTAAATAGCTTTAATTTAATGCCCCTCGCAACTAAAAGGATCCTTATATTTAGGTATATAGCTTTACTACGATTACTATATACAATTAGTGGCAATTAAGCGAAATTTAATAGCGTAAAAAAATCTGCAGCTCGCCTAGTATTAGGTAAAACCTAAGTAGATAGTTATATAGCTGCGAGGCATAGACTTGCCTGTAAGGCATATGCGCTATATATACCTAGGGAAACTCCTTCCTTACCTTACACCTTAAACTCCTCCTTCTCCCTTAAGGATTTGTCTATCTATATAATATACCCTATTATTCTATTATTAAGCTCCCTATCTATATCCTTACCTTATATTTAAATCTTTACTAATCCTATTAGGAGGATAGCCCGTTTAATTTTCCTATAATACCTCTAAAGACAAGATCGACGCCTACACTTAATAGTAATACGCCCGCAATATAACGGTAAAACGCCTTAGGATCTAGTATAGACAAAGCCTCTATACTAGTAATATCTAAGCCACCTTCCAAATCTTAAGATAATTAGATATCTATAAACGCTAAAGACTAGTTTAATTTATATACCTAGACTTAATAAGAGCTTAGTAAGGTTACTAATATCCTACTAAATACTACTAACCTAAAGGAGCTAGATAAGCTGGCTAAGAAAATAGCCAACTTATAGAGCATTATTAATTTAAAGCCCTCCCATTATCTTTTAAGCAAAGAATATAAGTTATATAGTAAGTATATACGCCAAATAAACCTTAACGCCCTAGTTAAAAAATTGCCACCTAATATTAGTAGCACTACCTAATAAAAGTTTAACTAGTAGATCGCTGCGGTTAAAACCCAATTTAAGGTTAATAACGCCGACTATAACTGCGAGTGATATATACGCTAGGCTATTAAAGGTTTTATAAAAGCGAAGTCAATTACCTAACTAATATATTGCCGGCTAGGCGCTAAAGATAAAGGTCCTTTACTATAGGACGAATTTAAGACTATGGTCTAAGACTAGATTAAGGACCCTATAGTAAGACATTTTAATAATGCTACTGTATACTATATAACTGTAATAAAGGAGAACTAGAAGTTTAACACCTTCTTAGCCTATATATGTAGCTTAAAGGACCTCTTATTATATACCCCTTTTATAATCCTAATTAGTAGGTAGACTTTTAGTTCTTATATCTTTTAACTTACCTATAAGCAGAGCTCTTCCGCCAGAACTTTGCTATATAGGTAAGAACTACTAAAGACCTCTTTACTAAAGTCTGCTGTATAGAGTAATTGCTTAATACTATAAAGCTTACGGAAGATCGCGTAGTTAGCAGCAGACCCTCGCGCTTAAAGCGCGGTCGTAGTATAAGCTCTATAGGGTTAGGTTTAGAAGACAAAACCTAAGAAAGGTAAGGCTTTCCTAAGCAAACTCCTAGGGAGACTACTTAACAGCTAAACGGCTCTAAGGACCCCCTAAACGCCGGTACTATATATATATATATATATTATAAGAAGAACGCAAATAGTAGCTATAAAGAATATTAGCGGTAAGCCGCTATAGATAAAGCCTAACTATTAGGTAATAGGTCCGTTTATAACTAGAGTCCTTTAACCAAGGTTTATAGCCTACTAGTAACCTACTAGTAGTGACTTATACTAATAGCTTAGATATTAGGTAGTAGGTCCGTCTATAACTGGGGTCCTTTAATTAGGGTCTATAACCTACTAGTAACCTACTAGTAGTAACCTATACCGACGACTTTATATATTTCTTAGGTAATAGGCCCGTCTGTAACTGGGGTCCTTTAACTAGGGTCCTTTAACCTACTAGTAACCTACTAGTAGTAACCTATGCTAATAACGTATATATTATTCTATAAAGACTTAAATAACGTATACCCTAAATATATACCTTCCACAGGCGCATTATAACCTAACGTTAGATATAAAAAGACGCGAATAATATATACTCCTAAACGTATACCTTATATAGGCGTATTGCGACCTAACGTTAAAATAAGAAGAGGACTTAGATAACGCATACCCTTAAATATATATCTTGCATAGGCGCATTATAACCTAATAATTACGACCCTATAAGGGACCTATATATTGCATATTACCTTACTAGCACTAACTTTACGCAGAGTCTTGTGCTATAGTAAGTAGTAGTAGTAACTACCCTAGCCAAAACAGCCTTAAGGAATATCCCTAAGTTACTAGTCTATCCATAGAGTATAAAGGACGCCTTTATACGCTTTACATATAATTAGTTAACCTAGAGGCGGGCTTTTACTAGAGATCCTTAAGCGGAATAAAGGCGTAAGTAAAAAGTAAGCGCTGCTACTAAGATATAGCTACACTAAAGAAAGGCAGAGGACGTCCTAAGGGATTAAGAAATAAGCTAACGCTTATAGTAAGAGTTACGGTATATATAAGGGGTGAAGCTTAATTTATTAATATCCTATATAAGCTACACTCTAACGCAACCTAGCTATGCTAGCGACTTATAGGTAGAGATACGGCGTACTACCAGCGACCCTAAAAGTAATTAAAAGTACTCTCCCTAGACCTAGTCTGTTACTCTATACCATCCTAGCAGACTATTTATATACTAGACTCAGATACTATATACCCTAAACGTATACCTTGCACAGGTGTATCGCGACCCAACGTTAGATAGGAAGAAGATAAGGATACCGCATACCTTAAATTTATATCGTGCGCAGGCATATGGCGACCCTATATTAGAAGAAGACTAGAATAACGTATACCCTAAACGTACATCGTGCGCAGGAATATTGCAACCCTATATTAGAAGAAGACTAGGATAACATATACCCTAAACGCACATTATACGCAGGTATATCGCGACCTTACGTTAGAAAAGAAGACTTAGATACTACCTCTAAATATATCTGGTATAGGCATATCGCGACCTAACGTTTATACCTATACCAATAACTTGTATATATTATCCTACGTCCGTCTATAACTAGGGTCCTTTAACTAGGGTCCTTTAACCTACTAGTAACCTACTAGTAGTAACCTATACTAACAACTTATATACTATTCTACGTATATACTATATAGATAACGCAAGGCTAAAGCATAGGTTAGTAGCGGATTTAACGGGCATATAGCCTTACTATCTATAAATCTGGCTATATATAAGTAACCTAGAATCTACCTACGCTAGTATACCGCAAGGCTAAAGTATGGGGTTAGTGGTGGTTATTAGGTATACTGCCTTACCGTCTATAAGTCTAGCTATACGTAAGTAACCTATAACCTACCCGCGAGGTACTAGCGACTTACTTATATAAGTAAGAATTTGGCGGAACTTGGCAGAACTTGGCGGAATCTCTATATACTCATCTTTCCGTACGCAAAATTAGAACGCTCTTTCCCTTCTAATCTTTTCCTTACTAAGGTTTTTTATAGGGTTTTATTGAGGCCTAGGTATATAAAGGATTAGGGACGACCCTTTTTAAAGGGGGGGGCATTATTAGGTAAAACCTAAGTAGATAGTTATATAGCTGCGAGGCATAGGCGACTCGCCTATAAGGTATGTGCGCTACACATACCTAGGGAAACAGGCTTACGGAGGATAAATTATCCTATTCAGCCAGGCGGATAATAGTCATATCTAAGGATAGCCCGGATATCAGATAATATCCAGATAATATCCAAATAATATACTACCTATAACCCCACTAATATAACTCTATATTTTATAAATAGAGGCCTGTTTTATAGCTCTATTCTAGGGCTATAAAATAACCCTTTATTTATATAATTTAAGGTCGTTTTAGTAGAGTTATAGAGGGTGCTTATTTCTAGGAATGGAGGGGTCGGATAAGTTAGCGGAGAGCCTTAAGCCATTGCAAAGCACCCCCTATAACCCTACTAATAACGCTCTATATTTTATTAATAATAGCTTATTTTATAGCCCTAAAATAGAGCTATAAAATAGAGCTCTATTTATAAAATATAGAGTTATATTAGTGGGGATATAGGGGGTATATTGTTTTAATGGGTGTAACGGAACCTTATAGCAGGAACTACAGTAGGTTTGTTAATAGGCTAGGTGTATAGATATTAAACAAAGTTAACAATATAATAAGTACAAGTAACAACTGGTGGAGTGGTTGCCTAATAGATTAACTCTAATTGTATTCTAAGATTTACTATAAAGAAAGAACTATCTAGGTAGGGACTATGGTCCTTTAAATACACATTCTAACTCCTAAGAAAGTCCTCGCTTTATCTACTCTATCTACTCTACTTACTCTGTTATAGATCTTATAGATTATATAGATTATATAGATTATATTACGTAACCTTAGTTACTATTTCTCGTTACATAGTTCTACCGGATCTATCCTAAACCATACTCTTATTAACTAACTAGCTTTTTCTAACTCTTCTCTAAGTAGTCGTAACATTATACTTAAAGCGTTTATAACACTATCTCCCTCCTCTTTATCTTCGTCCTTAAAGATCCCTAATATCTCTAAGTTGTCTACTAGAGGTATAATGTCTATCTAATTAACTTGGTTAATATTATTGCTTATTATACCTAAAGCTTCTTCTTCTTCTTTTATGGTTTGTCGGTTTTATACTGTTGCTATAATACTGTCTCTTAGTGAGATAATGCTATCTCTGTATTCTTATTATACAAAAGAGGGGTTAGTTTACATTATATTTGCAAGTCCTTTGTCTTGGCAACCCTCTTTATACTTAAAGTACACTAAAGCTAATATTTAATCGTCCTGCGATGTTTACTTGGTTTTTAATGCTAAGTATACGCGTCTTATTACTCTTAACAGTCTTTAAGTACCCTTATTAATTACTGCTAGGGTCCTAAGTTTAATCTACTGCTATAAAACTCAATAACGAGCTCTTAGTAGCATTAGATAAACTTTATTATTTTTATAATACTAAGTAAGAGGCTACCGCTACTTAATAACGTGCTCTTAATTCTCAACTAGCTGTATTTACTTAGTTAATCCGTCTTAAGAAGGTGCGTAAGAAGGTTTATTTTAAGAAGTGAAAACTTATAGAATAAGGTCTTTAGGAACTTAGTAATAAAAGAACAGATTCTCTTCCAACAAAGAGGGAAATAGCTCTAAATATATTGGTAGGTACTCCTCTTAAGTCCCCCTTAGGTGGTTCACTCCTTAGTAATCCTTCTTTATTAATACTGCCTAACCTATTTTCTTCTAATACTTCTATACCTTTCTTATAGCATTTTTTAAATTGTCTAGTAGCTCCTAAGTAGTCTTATTATAGCCTATCCACTTTACTTTATACTATATTTCTTTATTAATATCCTTATAACTAACAATTTTTAAAACTTCCTATTTATCTTTCTCTTGTCCTTTATACGTATCCACCTTATAGACTAGTAGCTTAATATTCCCGTATACTGGCTCTAGTATTATAATATGCTATATAGGGTAGATCTTTATTTTCTCTAGTAAGTTAAGTCTGTATATAACTTCTAAGATCTTTACTTTAATTATAAATGGTCCTAGTCTAATATAGTCCAACTTCTTACTTAGTTGTTAACTCTTGAAATTTTTATATAGTAGCCACACTTTATCTCCCTCCTTAAGATCTAGTCCCTTAGATCTTTTAGTATTATAATACCTTTTTATTTTTTCTTGTACTAGCTTTACTGTTTCTTTAAGGTAATTATAAAGATTTATTAAAGTCTCTATCCTTTCTTTAGCTGTGCTACTTATTTTCTTTACTTACCTTAGCGATAACGACGTTCTTAGTTTATACCCGTAATTCGCCTTAAAAGGTAATATGCCTATCCCTTTCTATGGTGTAGTATTATATATAAACTATATAACTAGTAATAACAATACCTAATTATTCTATGCATGGTTAATGTAATGCCTTAAATACTGTTCTAACGTTTAGTTTAGTCTCTCCGTTTATCCATCTATCTATAGGTAATACGCTATAGATATTACTGCTTAAACCCCTTATTTAGCTAGAAATACTTCCTAAAATACTACTATAAATCTTAGATCTCTATCCAATATAATTTTTATTAGTACTCTATATCTTATAAACACTTCCTTAATATAGATTCTAGCTATATCTTCTGCTAATATTTCTTCTATATATACTATAAAATAGCCCTACTTAGTTAACTTGTCTACTATTACTAAGATTATGTTATAGTTTTATCCGGTAATAGGGTCCTTTAACTTTAGTAACTTTATAATAAAGTCCTATAATATAACTTCTTACGGTCTTTCTGGTGTCTTAATAGGTTATAGCCCTCTGTATGGCTTATGCCTTATTGGTTTATTTCTTTAGCAATCTAGATATTTCTTTATAACTTATCTTGCTAGTCCCTAGATTCCTTAAATAACATACTCTTCTTAAAGTCTTAACACTAAGCCTATTACTCTATTATATCCTTATATTATTCCCTTATAGAATTCCTTAATAAACTCCTTTGCAATTATCCTAGGCATATACATAGCCTCTTAGTACTTATATTGCTCTAAGTCTGGATTCTTGCCTTATGCTTCTTAAATCCTCTATAGCCACTCGCTCTCTAGCGACTTATAGGTCTAACTTTCTTCTCTAGTTACTATAATCTTTAGATAATTGTACCTAATTAATCCATCTTTGTCCTTGCGTAACATTGCGCCTAACGGCTTTTTTTTACTTTGCAATTCTACCTTCCTACTAAGTGCGTCTACTCTTGCGTTCTTAACGCCTTTAGTATACTATACTTTAAAATAGTATTCTATAAGTATTTCCGCCTATATAACCTATCTTTGGTTTAACTCTTTGGTTATTAAGAACCCTATTAAGTTCTTATAATCTGTTTTAACTATAAACAGTTTCTCTATACCTTATAAGAATGCTCTCTATTTCTTAAGTGCTGTAACTATACCTAACAACTCCTTATTATAGATGTTATAGTTTAGTTCTAGTAGTGTTATTTTTTAACTATAGTATGCTACTGGATGCCATTTATCTGGATGCTTTTATAGTAGGTATGCTCCTAATATAAAGTCTAATGCATCTATTTCCACAACTGTATCTAACTTTGGTTGGTAGATCTTAAGGATTAGATCTTAGGTAAACAACTCCTTAAGTTCCCTAAACAACTTCTTTTACTTATTACCCTATGCCCATAGTTCCTCTTTCTTTATAAGTCTTATAAACGGCTTAATATTTTTTAACTACTGTGCTATAAACCTCCTATAGTAGTTGTAAAACCCTAAAAATAATCTTAACTGCGTAACGTTCTCTAGTTCTTACTAACTTACTATAGCTTTAACTTTCTTTAGGTCCATACTAATTTTGCCTAGTTTAATAATAAATCTAATAAAATTGGTCTTCCTAGTAAAGAACTCGCATTTCTTAATAGCTACTGGCATCTTTTCTTCCTGTAGTTTCTTTAAGACCCACTTAATATATTCTCCATATTTTTCCTTACTTATTAAGTAAATAATAACATTATTAAGATATACCATAATAAATTTATTAAGGTATTCTCCTAATATACTATTAATTCTTTTCTAAAACGTTACTAGTGCGTTTGTAAGCCTAAACTACATTACTAATAGTTTATATAGTCCTTCCTTTAACCTAAAGGCTGCCTTCCATTTATCGCTTTTTTTAATCCTAATTTAATGGTACGCCCACCTTAGATCTATCTTTATAAAGATTTTTGCGTTACCTATTCTATTTTGGATTTTGCTAATTAAGGGTAAAGAATATCTATCCTTTCTTATAATGCTGTTTAACTATCTATAGTTAATACATATCCTAAGTTTTCTATTTTTCTTTAAAATAAATAATACTGGATATTCTACTAACGACTATAACGGTCTAATATATCCCTTTTATAAGTTCTCCTGGACAAACTCCTTAAGCGCTACTAACTTAGTTTTAGTAAGCTTATAAATTAGAAAGGACTTTAGACTTATTCCTAGTTCTAATTCTATCTTATAGTCCCATGCTATATATTCTAACAGCCTTTTACTTTCTAGTAACCATAACTTTTTACCATACTTATAGTATCTTTTTAGTACATAACTTAAGCCTTACTTAGTCTCTTTATATATTGCTCTAACCTAGTACCATACTATCTTGGTTTGTTATTACATCTTATATTATTAAGTATTCTTAATATTAACCTAACCTATAACCTAATTAATCCTTAGATTGTATTCCTATAACTAAGGCATTCCTAATATTGCCTTATCCTTTTCTAATGGTAGGATATTAAAAGACATCTTAACTGGTCTCCCTTTAATAGTTAACTAAATAGATCCTGTTTTAAGATTAATAATGCCTCCTCTATAGGCTATTAGATCTCCTAAAATCGTTATTAATAGGTATAAGTGTTCTTTCTATTTATGTGGTAACCCTATCTATTTAACTGCTACTAGTAATATATAGTTCCTTATTGCTCTACTATCTACTAACACTTTAAACTATTAATCTCGCCACTTAATTTGTAAATTTAGATATTGTCCTATAATTTCCTTAAGGGTCTAAGGCTCTACTACTAGCTCCCTCTAGTCCTATAGGCCTCCCCTTTTCCTAACTATTAGCTGCTAGATCCTATTTATACTTAGTCCCTCTATAGCTAATACTTAGTTTATTTCTTTTTCTCTATATGCTATAGATAAGTATTTTCTAGGCACTCCTACCACTATTATCCCTCTAGGTATTCTTCTATAAGGAATCTTCCTAGTTAAAGTATTAGGTCCCCTTAACTCTATACTTCTACTAGGTACCATCTATATATATACTTAGTATTTCTAACCCGCTTTTTGTCTGGTACCTAATATATCCTTATTAGGTATTTCTGGTTTTTATCCTTTAGTGCTCTATGCATATTATATATATTATCTATATAAGCTATCCATAATAGTATATAATGCGCTAAGTGGCTTAGGTTAACTCTTAGCTTATCTTTGTCCTTAAGTTTAAACCTCTGTTTTGCCAATCTAACTATTAGTCTTTTACTTATGGGTACTAAGACTTATCACTTACTTCTCTAGTCCCTAAATCCTTCCTCTAGGTTCCTTAACATTATAATTAACGCCCCTTTAATATAATTTATGCGTTTTTCCGTAATAGGTTAGTCTTAGACAACTTTTTTGTCTAGCTATATATAGAAATCTTCCTATTTATTACTATGTCGTTACCTATACCACTTTCTATATAACTGGTTTAGTGTATATGGTCTATCTGTAAGAAAGTACCTTATTATTGCTGTGTTGTAACATCCTTTAGTATGTCTTTCTTTAAACCTAATTAGGATTCCTAAATCCTTTTCTTATTCCAGTTTATCTAACTATTTTACTCTAGGCATCCCTGCCTTAGGCCTATTAGTAATTCTTTATATAGGTACTCTGTCCCTTATACATCCTAGCATAGCTAATCTTTTATCTAGCTTTTGTTCTTGCTATGCAATAATTTATTATCTAAACTTATCTATTATTTCTTATTTTCTACATCTTGCAGCTAGATCCTTAAAGTTGTCTTACTTCTTAATCTCCATATTAACTTTTTAATCTTTAGGTTAAACACTACATTCCCCTAGTACTAACGCTCTTACTTATTCTCTGAACTTGTAGTTTTTAAACCTGTGTCCTATGCTTATTTGTTTACCTATAAACTAAGCTACTGCCCTTTCCTATTGGTTTTCGTCCATTATAGGTTCTTAGGTATGTCTTATCTTATCTTAAGAATTTTAAGCGTCTTATATCTCTTCTTAAGAATCTTAAGCCTTTAGCCTTTTGCCTTTATTAAGTAGTAAGCTAGTACTAGCAGTCGTCTACTTGCTTAATCGTCTTTAGATATTACTCCTTCCGTCTTATAAAGTAATAGATTCTGTATCTAATGGTGTTATAATGCCCGTTACTAAACCGCGTTCTATAGTGGTCTCAGTCTCTACTTCTGTTACGTTATTAAGGTTTAAGTGCCCCTAGTTAGCCTCTTATTCTCCCTTATTGCTATTAATTAATAAGTACTCCAACTCCATTATTAATATTACTAATCTTTGTCCGTATATTGCTGTAACATCTTAATCTAGCTTATAGAGTTAATCTTATTCTTTATCTAACTTTCTAGTTCCTTTAAGTCCTCTTAACTCTGACTCTTATGGCTAATAGCTTAAGCTATACTTAGCATCCTTATAAATTCGGCATGCGTTATTATAATAAAATATAAAGTGCTTGACTAAACACTTCTTAGTCCTATATAACATCCCTATATCTATATTATTGTACTCTAATAACCTAGTGCCTTTTACCATATAGTTACTCTAACCACCTCTATAGTCTTTAGCGAAATAACCCTATTTTCCATAATTTATATAAGCTCCTTTTTTAAACTATTCTTTTTATTATAGAGTCCGCCTAAATATCTTCTATTAATAAGATCCCTAGTTTAGCCTCTGCTTCTTAGTCCTATAATTACTTAATCCTTAACCTCTAGGTTTCTATAGTTTCTTACTCCATTTCTTAAATTCTTTAGTACCGCTTAAGTCCATTAGCTCTGGCCCACCGTTCCATAGTTTTTAACTCTATATCTATTAATGCGTACTTTGCGCCTTATATAACTATAGAACTCTATCTTACCCTTTCTTAGCTTGTTCCCTCTAATAGATCCTATTATTGATCTTTATTAATTAATCTATTAAGTCTTTTAGACTTTCCATATCTTCTATTAGGATAATTGCGTCCTAGACTTTTACCTTAAGTCCCTGTTTATACTATACTATAAGCGCTTTATTATTCTACTTAATCTATATTACAAGTGTCTAAAACTGTGTTATGTACTTAATTGTTAAAGAACGTTATACTAGGTTTTAAAGCTTCCGTTCCGCTATAGTCGTTACTTCTAGGTCTCTAAATATCTATATTAGTCTCTCTATAAACCTATTCTAACTAGTAAATATAAACCGTACTTCTTAATTAGTAGTTATTATTCCGCTTGTCTAGATCTTAGTAAGGTAAGGTTTAAACCACTTAAGTGCTCTTCCTGTTAAGAACAGTCCTGTGTACGCCACTTGGTCCACTAGTATTACTAGCTTTACCCCTTCTTGCATAACCTTAAAGTATATTTGCGTAAGGAACCCCTTAAGTTTTAACCTTTCTCCTAAGAATCGCTTAATTAAGGGTAACTTGACCTTAGCTGCTCTAATTCCATTAATTCTTTCTTTAAGTAGTTAATTGTTATCTGTTAACAGATTAACTATTTTCTATAACTAACCCACTGTAACTAGCTGCGAATCTGTGTCCCTTATACTGGTGTCTCCTTTAGACCCTAAGGTTGTAGCTACTATAGATACAATTGTAACTAGTGCTTTTAGTGGCATATTGTTTGACTTGTTAGTACTATAACTAGGTAGTAAATGTATAATGGAACCTTGTAGTAGGAACTACGGTAGGTTTGTTAATAGGCTAGGTATATAAATATTAAACAAAGTTAACAATATAATAAGTATAAGTAATAACTGGTGGAGTGGTTGCCCAACAGATTAACTCTAATTGTATTCTAAGATTTACTATAAAGAAAGAACTATCTAGGTAGGGACTGTGGTCCTTTAAATATATATTCTAACTCTTAAAAAAGTTCTCGCTCTATCTTCTCTATCTGCTCTGCTTACTCTGTTATAAATTTTATAGATTATATAGATTATACAGATTACATTACGTGACCTTGGTTACCATTCCTCGTTACATAGTTCTACCAGATCCATCCTGGACCGTGCTCTTATTAACCAACTAGCTTCTTCTAACTCTTCTCCAAGTAGTCGTAACATTGTACTTAAAGCGTTCGTAATAATGGGGAGGCAATACGCGCTGCTATAGCTTGGCGATTTTTACCAATCTTTTACAACCTATAGTACCAATCTTTTACAGCAGAGAGTAGAGGCTCTGCACGAAGCTCTGCACGAAGCTCTGCACGAAGCTCTGCAAAAGCTCTCTATAAAGCTCTGCTTAAAGCCCTATTTAAATCTCTAAAGTTCTATTAATATATAGCACTAATATACTACAACGCTCTATAAAACGCTTTGCACAATACTCTATATTAAAGACTCTATATATAGAGGCTCTATACAACACTTTATATAACGCTCTATATATAATAGCTATACTTATAGAGGCTTTACATATAGGGCTCTATACAACGCTCTATATTAAAGACTCTATATATAGAAGCTCTATATATATAGCTTTATATAAAGCCTAGTACTAGCTATATTTATAGCGTTATGTAAATAAAATAAAAGATTTAGTTTTATAGTTAAAATTCTATAGATACTAAGCCTTATTTGGATATTATATTTAGGCTATCCTTAGATAGGATTATTATCCGCCTAACTAAATAGGCTAGTTTATTATTTATAAGTATATCCTTAATAGACTTATAAAGGATAGGCTAGATAGGCCTCTTAAATAATAGACCTATTAGCTAATAGTATTCGGAAACTATCCAGATAGTCTTTAGATAGCCTTAGCTATATTTTTTAGTATCTAATTATTTAAAGCTTAAAGAGGTCTAGACATCTATAATAAAATAAATATTTATCTTTATAAAAATGTTATTTATTAGCTAAGTAGTTATGTATATTTTTAATTAAATATTATTATATTATATAGAGGCTCCGCGTATAAAAGCCTTATATAAGGCTTTATACAAGGATCTACACGAATCTCTACACACAGAGGCTCTGCACGAAGCTTTACGTACGGAGGCTCTACACGAAGCTCTGCACGGAGCTCTGCGTACGGAGGCTCTGCACGGGGCTCTGCGTATGGAGGCTCTGCACGAGGCTCTGCGTATGGAGGCTCTGCACGAAGCTCTACACGAAGCTCTGCGTACGGAGGCTCTGCACGGGGCTCTGCGTATGGAGGCTCTGCACGAAGCTCTACACGAAGCTCTGCACAAAGCTTTTATATAGAGCCTCCGTAGTAGAGCCGTCGTACGCAGAACCGTCGTACGCA
>Ga0307507_10004647_pt1 | contig 23893 bp, 15 predicted proteins | sample 7_EM_MG_FD_207223 | JGI IMG/M metagenome (GOLD analysis project Ga0307507, IMG submission 207223) | Populus trichocarpa ectomycorrhiza microbial communities from riparian zone in the Pacific Northwest, United States - 7_EM | ecosystem: Host-associated > Plants > Roots > Unclassified | place...
ATAAGCTCACAAAGCATCACTCGGACGGAGAAAACTCAGATATTCCACTCTTTGCCAACTCAATGCCTTCGCCGACTCTTGGGGGATTTTCGCAGACTGAGAAACAAACCAACAAAAAAAGTATCAATCAATCAATCAGCCACCACCACCAACACTAACCCATATATGATAAAAACTAAAGTGATAACTTACCATTTCCTAATCTCTCCGTTTGCAACTCCACCGCCGCCCTCTTCTTCCCGGCATATTATATCATGACCAAATGCCAGCCAACGCCTGATGCTTCCGATCCCAATCAAGTATTCTTTCAAATTTCTGCACGGCGTCTCGCGATTGAGATCATCTGGTTATATGCAGCGACGTTCACGTTTGCGGTGCTAGGGAGCGCCTCGATATAGTAGTAGTCGATGTGGACGCGAAATGTCTTTGGGTGGTGGTGGTGGAGGATGATTTCGTCAGGGTGGCTTTGGTAGTATTGTTTGTACAGTAGGAGTACGTGCGTACAGTAGGAGGTTCTGATAATAATAATAATATTATTATTATATTATGAACGACCTAGTGCTGAATTCCGAATACGGTAGGCTAGGGCGTAAGTGTGGACTCGGGTAAGAATATTATTTTATCTGCAAGGTACAGTAAGATAATATAATACAAGTATATTTCCCTCGTAATATTATTATTGAAAGATAGCCGGGCGCGTTCTGCTAGCAACAGGAAATATTTTAACTTTGTGGAGTTGACTGACCGACCGGCCTGCCAGGATTGTAGGTAGGTATGAAGGGCCCGACCTGGAATCGCCGACATGCAGTGACGATTGAGTTATAGAGGGGCGGGAATACTGTAAGCTGTGAGGTACCTTTAGTGATCTTATCCCAAGCCTTGTCAACATCTCGATCTTGCGCACCTCTATACCACGACGATGACTGCTCTGGTGTTTCGTTAAATGTCACATGCTCTGACTCCTCCAACACTTCTGGCACGGGTGATGCTGAATCTCGGGCCCGACCAAAGGGAAGGAAACCATCCCAATTAGCGGGAACATACCACTAACCGAATCTCGATGAAGATAATCCCTCATTGCAACTCTCCTGTGGCGCATCGAAAGGAGTGGAGATCTAAGCCGGGCGGGCGGGGGTGGGCCGGGTGTTATCTGGCTATACCCCCCGGGGCAAGGCGATATTCTTTGGAGATGTGGGAGGAAAATTCTCACGTTTTGCCTGGGTGCCCCGGGTGATTGCATATTAGGACTCTATTCCGCCGTCTTCTTGATGGGGTGTGTATAGATAGATAGATATTCTTGCTTGATTTTATGTTGACTTGTACGACGGGAATGAGGAAAGAGAGTATGAGATATGCAAGAAGTTCTTTTGTTTATATCTGTTAGTGATGAGCTCGTTAGTGTTCTATATCTCCAAGAAGCGCTCGTTTGTAGATGCTAAACTTTAGTCGTTAGAGGGGTGGCTAGAAAGCCACTGCATGCCATATCTCGTCACCTCGTCTAACGGCACAATATCGGAAGGGATAGCTTATTATCGATTGACGTTCCCCCCCGTAGGTTTCGACACCAGAGGTATTAAATCCTTAATTTAATCACCTTACCGTAGTAGAACTCCCGGGTTAGAATCTCATCCTAAGAAATCTCAATTAACTTAACTTACCTGATATCACATCAACCACCACTTCTTCTTGTCCCGACACAAACCCAATCTTCACTCATTCGCACTACCGAGCCTTAGCTCGATTTTGTCACATGGCCACTGTGCAGACTAAGGAGACTTGATACTGAGCACATATTTGGAGCTTTGAATCTACCTACACCCTGCACGGCGGTAGGAGTGAGGAAAGAGAGTATTAGATATGCGAGAGGTTCTTCTGTCTATATCTGTTAGTGATGAGCGCGTTAGTATTCTATATCTCCAAGAAGCGCTCGGTTGTAGATGCTAAACTCTAGCCGCTAGAGGGGTGGCCAGAAAGCCACTGCATACCATATCTCGTCGCCTCGTCTGGCGGCACAATATCGGAAGGGATAGCTTATTGACATCAATTGACGTCCCCCCCCGCGGGTTTCGATACCAGAGGTATTAAATCCTTAACTTAATCACCCTAGTAAAACTCCTGGATTAGAATCTCATCTTAAGAAATCTCAATCAACTTACCTGACATTAACCACTACCTCTTGTCCCTACGCAGACCTAAACTTCACTCGTTGGCACGCCCGAGCCTCAGCTCCATTTTGTCACATGGCCATTGAGCAGACTGAGGAGACCCGATACCGAGTACATAGTTAGGGACCTTCTAATCTACACCCTGCGTAGCACTGGGCCGAGATTGAGAGTGAGATTGAGACTCGACGGTGCCTGTAGTTGGACTTCTGGTTGCGGACCTAGTTGGAGGAAGGGTGGGAAGGAATTGGAGTGGTTGATTTGGATGTTCCCTGAGGTGGGAACCGCACATTTGGTGGCGAGAAGATTGTGGATGTTTGTAGTGTTGTAAGCTTTGACCCCAAGTTTAAATGGTATTATACTTGCCGAGCCCTAGTGTGGAAGCTGAGTAATTTGGGGATCGACTTTGTTTGCCTCGCCTAATGCATTTAGTTGCACGGTTTTTGGTGCTGATTGTGGTGAGGTGCCGCCGCTTTGTAAGGGAGCATATAGGAAAAAGCATGGAATGGTTGGGAGAAGCGATTTATAGCTACATGCTCGCTCGAATCCCAATTGTGATCACGACCCATCACTCGGAAGGAAATTGTGGGTTTTTTTTTTTCAATTTTTCAATTTTTTTTTTAATAGTACAAACAAACAACGTGAAATATCAACCCCCCATATTAAAACACAATGACAAGTAAAATACAAAGAAGTTAGAAAGAAAATACAGAAAAGAAGAACCGGGGATAGACAAAAACCAGCGAGTCAGGCTGTGTACTTGTGCGCCCTCGCCAGGAGGGTACCACGGATATTATACCCGATGATCAGATGTCTAGGGTTCTTGAAGTAAGCAGAAAATAATACTCAAACAAATGCGATTGAATCAAACTTAATAATAATAATATAGGGATGGGAGATGGGGGAATATAGGATATATCGTAAGGGGGAAGGTAAGGATACAGGGAGACAGGAAACGGATATAAAATTGCACATTAAAACAATAAAACGGAGGGTGAGGGGGCACAGATAACTGAAACAAACAAAATAACGAAGCGGCAACTAACACGAAGTAAGCAAACTTTTTTTTTTATTAATTTTTTTATTTTTTTGACGGGGGGTGATTTTTTTAATACTCGATTTCGAAGTGACCCTTTAGAGTCTGAGGTACTTGGCCTGCTGTGTATAACTTATCTCGACCTATAAGACCTTGGAGCCCTATAGTCTCTCCTTCCTCCATTGTAGGCCGGCTCATCTCTTCGGCTGCGTTTATTTTGAGCCGGTGGTTCGTCCTCATGTCGTCTGCGCTTTTCCGGGCGCTTTGGCGAAGTTGGGATGCGGGCCTGGACGTAATTAGAATTTCTCACGTCCGCTGAGTGACCTCCCTCGAAAGCGCTCGCGGCGCCATTGCGATGGCCAGTGTTCGCCGACCGAATACTGTTTTGGAACGCGGTGGACTGGGCGGGAAGGGCGCTGGAAGAACGGGTCGGGTGAACCTTGCTAGAGGTGTATTCTGGTTGGCGATCGGACCGGCGTTTGGGAAGAGTAGGTGGAGGCGAGCGACTGCGAGAGCGGTTGCGTAGAGTGCGGCGAGGAGGAGTAAGTTCACGGCCTGGGGACGGAGCCGGAGAACGGCGTGCAGGACGGGTAGGCTCGGAATGAGGGATGTACCTATCTCCCTTGAAGGTCTGGTTACCGAAACGGTGCCAACCACTCTTATCCTCGGTTTGGTGCGAAGCATTGGATCCCGATAAACCATAGGGGCCATCACGGCTACCCGAGCTCCTGCGAGGCGGGGAGATGTCCCTGAACCTTCCTCTCTTAATATCTCTGGCCGGCGACCTTGAACGAGGTCTTCTATCACGCTCACTGCCGGTGTAATTAAGGTCACCCGAGTGACGCACAGAAGAACGGAATTGATGGATGGAGCCTCCTGTCTCCTTACCGCGATAGCTATCCCCGTAACGAGAGTGGGCTCTGGACTCGGTGATAGATGGCCTCCAGTAATCTCCTCTCGGCTGGCGTCCGCCGTTTTGCTCCTTTATGCTGGTAATTTTGGATGCGCCATATGGTTCACGGGGGGTTTTGTCCGGAGTGCGAGCATCGCCGTAGTCGTTCTTCTTATAGGGAAGGGTGAAGTGAGAGTTCTCCTCGAATGGAGCAACACCGCCGTTTCTATTCTCCTGAGGGAGCGTCGGAAGATCCTTCGGCGCCGGGGTATGAACATCGCCGTCGTAGTTCTCGTGGGAGAGAGTAGAGTAACCGTTCTCTTCGGACCCAGCACCACCATCACCGTTGTAATTTCCTTCACGAGAGACAGTGGAGAGGTTGTCCCGCTCCCAGGTATGAACAGCGCCGTCACAGTTCTCGTAAGGAAGAGTAGAGTAACTATTCTCCCCGAATCCAACACCACCACCGTTGTAATTTCCCTCACGAGAGACAGTGGAGAGGTTGTCCCGCTCCCAAGTATGAACAGTGCCGTCAAGGTTCTCATGGGGAAGGGTAGAATAGTCGTTCTCCTCGAATTGAGTAACACCATCGCTGTGATTCCCCTCACGGAGTGGGGTAGAAAGATGGTTCTGCTCGGAGGTGCGGGTATCGCCGTTATGATCCACTTCGTGAGGGAGGGCGGGAAGATTGTTCCTTTCCGAGGTGTGAATATCGCCATTGAAGTTCGATTGGGAGAGAGTAGAATATCCGCTCTCCTCGCATTGGGTAGCATGGCCGCTGTGACTCCCATGAGATAGGGCGGAGGGGCCGCTCGGTTCCAAGGTATGAGGATCACCGTCACAGTTGTTGTGGGGAGGAGTAGAATAACTTTTCTCCTCGAATGGGGTAACATCACCGCTGTGACTCTCCTCATGAGAGAGGGTGGAAATATCGTTCTGTTCGGAGGTATGAGTATTGGCGTTATGGCCCGCCTCATGGGGGAGTCCGGGAAGGTCGTTCGGCTCTAAGGTACCAACATCACCATTGCGGTTCTCCTCATGAGGAGGAGTAGAATGACCGTCCTCCTTGAATGGAGCAACATCGCCGCTTTTATTTTGCGCATGAGATAGCGCTGAAACATCTCCGTGCTCCAAAGTACAAAAATCGCCGTCGGGGTTCTCCTCGTGGGGGAGTGTAAAAAGGTTCTTCTCGGAGGAAGAAACATCAGAAGCAATTTCCTGAAGAGAGATAGAAGTAGCGGAGGTTTTCTCTCCAGAGGGGGGCGGGGTGAGGAGGGAAGCTATCTTCTTCGGAGCGGGGGTGGCAAGGTTCCCATCAGGAGATGGAGAGACATAGCAATGATTTGGAGATGCGAGACCATTGCCAATGAAAATAGACCCGTCGTGTGGGTCGACGGAGTGGCGTCTGCCATTTCCAAAGGTATCGTGATCATCAGAGTCGAAGATGTCGAACGAGCTTGTATCTTTACGGAGCTCTTTTTCTCCGAAGGTGGACAAAGTAGTGGGAGGAGGGGAGGTCATCCGTGGCGGAGTATCCGGGAATGAATTCCCTTCTTCATTACTATTAGTATTATATAATAGGGAATTCTTGGAGTAGAGAGCAAAACATACCAGTCGCGCTCTTACCGGGACCGACGATGGGAGGAGGGGAGGTCATCCGTGGCGGAGCTCCCGGGAATGAATTCCCTTCTTCATCACTATTAGTACTATATAATGAGAGATTCTTGGAGTAGAGGGCGAGACATACCGGTCGCGCTCTTACCGGGACCGATGGTGGGAGGAGGGGAGGTCATCCGTGGCGGAGTATCCGGGAATGAATTCCCTTCTTCATCACTATTAGTACTATATAATGGGAGATTTTTGGGGTAGAGGACAAAACATACCAGTCGCGCTCTTACCGGGACCGACAATTGAAGACGACATATTTGAAGTCTTGTGAAGAAAAAAATAAAAGTTGTGATGAAAGTGTAAAAAAGGATGAAGGTAGAAAAGTTCGCGTGGAGGAAGAATGTTGTTGTTGGAGGAAGGGAAGGAGAGTGTTTGGGAGGGGGATTTATTGGATTTACTCAAATCAGAACTGAATGGCAAGAGAACAGGGAGCTCAATGGGATGGAAAGCCCAATAGAATGAGGACTCAATAGAACTGAAGGCTCAATAGAATGGAAAAGGAGTGACTTGTTTTTGCAGAGGGTTGTGCTATCACATCTATATGTTATATAAAAAATAGGGCGAGGGATAGGGTTTTCTGGGTGTTGAAGTCGGGGGTGTTGGGAAACTTAGGGGTGTACTTACGGGTAGGAGATCTGAGGTGGGGCAAAGGGCAGGAGGTAAACAGCACGGGAGAGGCGGGTTAGAAGTATCATAAGAGCTGTATGGCCTTGGAGTGGGTGATAGATGAGGGCGAAGGAAGAAACACGTACACCTGATGTTACGTTGAACTCTCTTAAGAAAGCTGATGCACTGATCTAGCTAGGCTTCGGAGTATCCCCTGCATTGCGGCATGTCCTCATGACAGATGCAATTCGTGATCTATTTCCCTGTAAACCACAGCTATCCGTCTTCTTTGTATTGTTCCCTTATGAGCCACTGGTGATCCCATAATTCCTGCGATACTATCATTACTCAGAAAAGACTGTGGGGCCTAATAGGTATGATACAAGGGCCCTCACTTTCCCTTAGTGCCTGTGTTATGGGATAGAAGTTTCTAACGTTTATCTTACTTGTAGTATGTGTGAACGTAATATGATAGAATGCCAAGACTGGCACTGAGCGAGTGATTTCCAATGATACTCGGTTACTTCCGAAGGACCCTTGTTCATCTTTTGGCACGTGAGGGAAAGCTTAACTTGGACCCCTGACCTTTCTTTAAGTTACCGCAGACTTCTGCTTTCACACACCAAACAAACTGTCGCCCGACAACCATGGCCACCGGCTACAGAAGCATCCCGACGGAGGACGGTACATATGAAGAAGCAGGCGAGGAACATCTCACCACCTTCACCGAACCACTAATCGGAGACGATGGCGACAACGGGGGGAAGGGTCCTGAAGCTAGTGACAAGGTCGGGCTCTGGATTTGGCTACTCACCGTGAGCGCCGGTATCAGCGGGCTTTTATTTGGATGTGTGTTTCATTTTGTCTTTCTTTCCCTGAAGCTTTTGTTTCTAGTGAGCTTTCTAGGGACTGTTTTCTGAACAAGTTTGATAGACGATACCGCATCTATTTCCGCCGCACTCCTACACCTTGCGCCGTCATTATCTACCCCCGAACATGCAGTCACAACGTGGGATAAGTCACTCATTACCTCGTCAACTTCTCTCGGGGCTCTGATCGGCGGACTATTCGCTGGTTTGCTGGCGGATTACATGGGGCGTAAAGGCGTCATCTACGTCGCCGACGCGCTATTCGTTGCGGGAGCCGCTTGGCAGGCACTCTCGAACAGTGTCGCTGCGATGGTCATTGGCAGGGCCGTTGTGGGGTTAGGTGTTGGTGTGGGGAGCTTGATTGTTCCGCTTTACATCTCGGAATTATCACCTCCATCGCACCGTGGGAGGCTTGTCATTATAAACGTGTTATTCATCACATTCGGACAGTTGATTGCTTATGCATTGGGGATTATCTTATCCCCACCCACGCTTTCTCAAGACGCCAGCTGGAGGTACATGCTTGGGCTTGGGGGGCTGCCAGCAGGCCTACAAGCCATCATAATGATATTCATGCCCGAGACACCCCGGTGGCTACTACAGCACTCACGGCGCAATGAAGCTGCAAAGGTGATCGCGAAGGTCTACGGAAACCTCACAGCTCGAGAAGTAGACCAAGTAATCACGGGAATAGAAGCGGGGGTATCAGCAGATACCTCTGATACTCTTACCGAGAAATTCAAACTTCTCTTCAGCGTCGGCGGGAACCGTCGCGCACTGACCATAAGCTGTCTGTTGCAGGGTCTTCAGCAAGCCTGCGGTTTTAACTCGCTAATGTACTTTTCCGCAACTATATTTTCCATGATCGGGTTCAAAAACCCGACCGCAACAGCTATGGTGATTGCAGGTACAAATATGGCCGCCACCGCGGTAGCCTTCAATCTCATCGACCGCCTTGGCCGCCGTCGTATCCTTTTGATATCAATCCCGGGCATGGCTATAGGCCTCCTCCTTTGTGCCCTCGCATTCTACCATCTCCCTATGCTAGCCCCCGACATCGCTGCCGCCCCAAACACCACATTTATTACGAACCCCTGGTCACCGTTCCTAATCCTCTTCATGGCGTTTTACGTCGCTTCGTACGCGCTAGGCATCGGCGCAATCCCATGGGTCGTTCAATCCGAATTCTTTCCCATGCGAGTGCGCGGTCTCGGCACAGGTATGGCTACAGCGACAAACTGGATACTAAACTTCATCGTTGGCGTGAGTTTCTTGCCCGCGGTGGAGTTGATGCATGGGGGCGCGGCCGGCTTATTTGTGTTTTATGCTCTGGTGTGTGTGGCTGGGACCTTGGCGGTGTGGTGGATGTACCCGGAGACGAAGGGTCTTAGGATGGAGGAAATTGAGGAGGTGTTGAGGGAGGGGTGGGGGAGCGCTGCGAAGAGAGTTGACTGAGAACACGATTAAGATGTGGCATTTTCGAGCTTAGAATTGTGCATTGTTGGGCGCTTTAGGTTGGGCTTTCCTCTTCTTTGTTTCTTTGCTTGAGGTGGGGTTCTCGATTATATGGGAGGGGGTTAGTTGGTTTGTTCATTTAGGCCCGCACTATGATGTTTTTTTCTCAGTGTTGTATGACCAAGCACTGATACCCAATGATACTACCTTTGGACAATGCAATTCGGCTATTTCTTTTTCTTGCTTACGTTTTTGCTTCTGTTCCGGTTTCTATCTGGAACTATTTCCAGCCAGTATTATACCTCAGCGATGCCCTTTATTACGCCCACACCACCATTCAGGAAATCCGCTCTCCCCTAATCTGGTAGAGAAAAAGGCACCTATTCTCCACCAGGTATTTCCACCACCACCACTGCACCTTTCTCTCCACAAAACTTGGAGCATTGTCTTCCAAGACAAATGCAGGTAGGGGTTGAGTAGGCTTAAGTCTCCAAAGTTATAAATTTCAATCGGCTGCGCAGAGGCAGGCATGATCCGATATTTTCACCAGTATCGTATAGATTTGGATGACTGTTTTTTTGATTCGTCGAGATGATATTTATCTATATAGTATAATTCTCATCGGTAGGCTTTTAAGTTAGTAGTGGGGATATAAGTCAGCTACTAATGCAGAAGTTTGACATTATTTCGGGTTCCTGGTTAACTTAATGTATTATACTATAATATTATTATATCTGAACCTCTCTCTGCTCCCTTCCCTCCTCCTCCTCCCCACCTGCTCCTCCATTTCCATACCCGTTAGTCTCATCTTAATCCCAAAACGGACCTTAGCCGCTCACCCATTCACCTATCATACAGCAGAATTTGCCAGTAGCCCGTAAGAACCACACAACACTGCACTATTGTTATTTTTATTTTTTTAAAAAGGAGACAGATTTACCGATTAATTAATTAATCACTTTTTCTTCTTCCACGTATTACAGACAGGTCCCTTCCCCAGCTCATGACTTGCGCAAGTAACGGTTCCCGCACACTCAGAGCCGTCATCATATGTCACTCGTTCGAAAGAAAGAAAAAAAGAATTGGTATGTGTGTGATTTTTTAGTTTAACTTGCTAAAAGATTCTACAGTAGCATTCGTGCCCGGTGGGTCCGCTGGCAGTATGGCGAGAAGTATAATACTAATGGTATCGTTGAAGATACAGATCTGGAGCTATCAGGGATTGGGTTTCTAGGTTTCTCTAAGTATTAAAGATAATTTCGTGGAGTGAGGTGGATTTTTGCATGATAAGGGTGTTAATTGAGCCGGTAGCTAGGTATTAGTATCCTTTTTTATGTTATATATCGGGTAGTTATTGTAGTTTTTGAGCCTTTTATATAGTATATATTACGGAGCCGCGCGAGTAGGTAGCTCTGGGAAATGGGGTCGTATATAGATTAGTGAAATAACGAATGCTTGTGTCAATGGTATATGTGATATTTGCCGATAGGGATGTAGAAAACGGAATGGCGGCGGGGAGCTTTAGAAATAAGGAGGTATTATATGTGACGGTAGATAGATGGATGAGATGAGAAGGACATAATGTTGAAAAAGAAGTTAAGGGAAAAGAAAAGTAATTACCATACTCGAGTAGGTGCATGTCCATATGTCTGTGGAGCCGGCGCCTCAGTCGTTGGAAGGAAATGCCTTCCAGAATTCAATGAATTGTTCGCTTACTCTTGATCCCAAGTCTCGCTCGAGAGGCAAGGCAACCTTCATTGTGGCATTTCAATCCTAAATTGAGGAAAAGCGGGGGGGCTGAATGAAAAATTTTATTCGTGCTACCCACCCGTGCGCTTGTTTGATAGAAGCACAGGTATGCGGATTTCAGCTTGGAAAACAGATGCAAATGTTGTTGTTGCTTAATGCAGACTGTTCAGTCTTCAATTATCCCGGTATCATACAATACCTAAACTGGGCTCTCTGCCGATATCTGGTAGGGTCGGGCTAGCCGGAAGTTGTGGTTCGGGGCCAACGAAAGGCAAACTTAGGGCCTATCGATAGGAGGTGGCGGTTGGAATTATGATACTTCTTCTTGCTTAAAATCATAGGCAGCACCGATATATGGTATCATAGCTACCGGTATTATGGTATCACACATACCGGTAGGCTCGAGATAGAAGTAGAGGGTTGTCCTACACTTTGTATTGCCTCTGGCGGGTTGGTCGCGCCCTGGCTGACTTGCTTCTACCAGCCTTCCCTTGGCATAGTGTAAAAATGGTTGGACAACACTACCGAAGAAACCAGCAAAATCACCCCCCGCCTGTTCTTGAGCCTTAGAGCACCGATAAACTCGTTTGACCCCCCTGAATTATCACAGGACCGCATCCACGGCGAAACGACGTATCCACAAGACGCACCATGGAGCGAATAACAAATATGCACTCGTTCGGTTCCGGTAATGTCGACTGTGGGAACGTAACGAATAGCTACAACCCGACTATCACGATGCACAACGGGGCAATCACTGTGAACAAAACAGACGACGAAGACAACCAGATCAAGCAGTGGCTCTCAACACTGGAGCCTCGATACAGACATCAAAGTGTGCAAGCCGACCGAGTGAATGATGTGGGAGGTTGGCTGCTGGAGAGGAACGAGTTTAGGGAGTGGAGTGGTAGCCAAGGGGTGCCGAAGCAGGCTGTTTTATTCTGCTACGGCGATCCAGGTGCGGGGAAGACTCATATCAGGTCAGTGAGAAAGCTCCCTCTAACAGGTGGACTTCACTGACGGCCAGAAATATTAGCTCCTTAGTTATTGACTGGTTGTGCGATCAAGTCCATAATAGAGATATCGCTGTTGCCGGCCTGTACTGCGATTACCTTGCTCAGGAGGAGCAATCCACGACGAACATGTTGGGCGCAATCCTCAAGCAGCTTTTCGAGAGAGATGGGATCCCGGGGCCCCTGCGGCAGGTTTTTCGCAAGGGGAAGAGGGGGTTTGGTGGACGGGCTATGCAACTTCTAGACTTGGTAGAAATACTGAAGACGACGATCGCATTGCTACCGGAAGTGTTCATCTGTATTGATGGTTTAGATGAATGTCTTCCGAAGAATCGACGAGAACTTCTTGAGTCACTGCAAGAAATTGTACGGGCTTTGCCAACCACACGGGTGCTCCTTTCAGGGAGACCACACATTCAGGACGAGGTTAAGAGATATTTCACCGAGGCGATCATGATAACTGTCATTCCTACCATTAGGGATATAGAGAGATATCTGGAGATGAGATTAAATCGAGATCCCACACCTAGCGCGATGGACGCCAATTTGAGGGCTGAGATTATGAGAGTAATTCCAAGAAAGATTGCGCAAATGTATGTAGAAGCAATTACTTTAACTAATCTAGGCCTTGTTGGATATTCGTTAACAACAGAATATAGATTTCTTCTCGTTTCCCTTAACATCAATGCGGTCCTGGGAGAGGTTACGATCCACCAGAGAAGGAAAAAGCTTGATGAAATGATCCAAGGGAATGGTCTTCGAAGTGCGTACTCGGCAACCCTGGTGCGCATACAGGCACAGGAGGGGGGCAGGTCAAGACTCGGCATGGAGGTGCTAATGTGGCTATCACATTCGGAGCGACCTTTAAATGCCAACCAATTATGTCATGCCGTAGGGGTGGAAATAGGGTCTGCAGACCTGAATTCTCAGAATATTCCTACGATCGAAACACTGCTGGGATGCTCCCTAGGGCTTGTGACGGTTGAGGCATACACATACACTGTCCGTCTTGTGCACTATACTCTTCGAGAGTATCTATCCAATAATACCGACTTATTTCACAGGCCTCACTCGATGATTGCCGAGGTTTGTTTAACATACCTTAACTTTCAGTGCATCAGAGACCTTCCGCCTATCTGTGATTGGTCCGAGCTATCAACACCGTTGCTTGAATATGCCTCCTGGCACTGGGGAGCACATGCCAGAAGGGAAATGACGGAAAGTGTGAACACGCTAGCACTGAAGCTTCTCGAGGAGTTCGACAAGCATATAGCGTCTGGGATGCTCCTGGACTATGACGAGGAAAATTGGGATGAGGAGCTCGGTCAGAGTAACCCTGAGGGGTTTACCGGTCTCCACTGCACTGCGTATTGTGGGATGATAGAGACAGCAGTCGCCTTGTTGGAGATGAAGAAGTGGGATCCCAACGCAACAGATATGGCGGGTAATACGGCTCTCCTGTGGGCTGCTAGAAAAGGGCATGGGGCCGTCGTGAATATGCTTTTGGAGCGGGGAGATGTCACTCTCGACATCGCGGATAAGGACGGTCGAACACCTCTCTCGTGGGCAGCTGGACATGGGTATGGGGACGTTGTGAAGGTGCTTTTGGAACGGGAAGATGTAACTCCCGACACTGCGGATAAAGGCGGTCGAACACCTTTCCTGTGGGCAGCTGATAATGGACATGAGGGTGTTGTGAAGATGCTTTTAGAACGGGAGGATGTTTCTCCTAACACTGCGGATAATGACGGTCGAACACCTCTCTTGTGGGCAGCTCGATATGGGCATGAGGGGGTTGTGAAGATGCTGTTAGAACGTGAGGATGTCACTCCTAGCACTGCGGATAGAGACGGCCAAACCCCTCTCTCATGGGCAGCTAAATGTGGGTATGGGGGTGTTATGAAGATGCTTTTAGAACGGGAGGATGTTTCTCCTAACACTGCGGATAAAGAGGGTCGAACACCTTTCCTGTGGGCAGCTGATAATGGACATGAGGGTGTTGTGAAGATGCTTTTAGAACGGGAGGATGTAATTCCCGACACTGCGGATAAAGACGGTCAAACACCTCTATCGTGGGCAGCTCAATATGGACATGAAAGTGTCGTGAAAATTCTTTTAGAGCGGGAGGATGTTTCTCCTGGCACTGCGGATAAAGACGGTCGAACACCTCTCTTCTGGGCAACTAGAAATAGACATTGGGGCGTCGTGAGGACACTCTTGGAGCTAGAGCATCTCACCCCCGCCACTGCCTACAATGGGGGTCAGGCGCCTCTCTCATCGGCTGCGAAAGGCACAGACCTTAGCATAGTGGAAATGCCCCCGGAACAGTACCACATTAACCGCGACATCATGACGACAGACTTCGCCAGCCAAACAGCACTTATATGGACACCTGAGAGGCACGGGGGAGCTCTAGGGCCGCAGTCCGAGGATCAGGAGTTCCTCCCTCGGGTTACTGGTGGCAATAATTTAACAGACCTTTTCCTGCCTGAGCCCTTCGAGTCCTCCCAGCGCCCTTCCAAAAGGATCCGGAGATCTTGACATTCACGGTCAATGCTGGTCATCCGATGAACCCTCGGACTTGAGGTAGTATGCTATTGCACCACTAAACGTTAAGTTACTCTCTATTCACCTCCTGCTCTCCGTCCTTACTGTCTGGATTCCTGGGTGCATCATACCATCTCCTCCCTTTACCTTAAGAACCGTATAGTGTACCTTTATATAATTTCTATTTTCACTCGGCGGTTAGTGACTGTTTTCTCTCTCTTTCCTTCTCTCTTGCCCTCATCTTCATAGCTGGCGTTCCCGCTCCCATTTTGTTACGATACCCAATATTTCATGAGAACGGGCTTCATAGGAGCAAAAGTCAGTGCCTTCGTCGTCGTATAGAAATCTCCGTTTATAGGGAATTAGTCAACTGTTCATCACTATTTCCGTTTCCTCATTTTTTGACAATTTAATTCTTTGTCTATACCTTTCATATTTTGGGAAAGAAAAAGAGAAACTCTTGTTTTCTGAGTCGAGCTGTTTTTTTTGCCTTCTTTTTTTCCTCATCTACATTTTTCCTTAAATTCGATCCTTTCCTGTTAGTATCTGTTTCTGTGGACACTGTAGAGTTTGATATGGCTTGTACCGTAGTTAGAATAGTAGTTTATTTCTCGCCAAGCTGAGTGTACTAGTATTCCTAGCTTAAGCTATCAAAACGACCATATAACTTGAATCAGTCATACGCTATAACTGGCCATAAAACCACACCTACCTACCGTACTTGGACGCAAACTATACAAGTCATAGTGGAACGGGCCTCAGATTTTAGTATTTCTTTCCCTTAATATTATAACACTATACTAGTAATACAATTTACTTGCCGGGTATCTATTACTCTTAACGTGCACCTGGCAGATGAGTATTTACATCAGGATTTATCTGTCTACGGATCTGCCGTCTGCCTATACTCTTTTCCTCCCATGCAATTGTATCGTAACGAAGCCATCGCCTGATAAGGAATAAACACGAGATATTATAGTGCAAGATTCGGAATATCTAAAATAAAAGGGTAAAAACAAACCGAAACGTAGACAACGCCAACCAGCCGGCGAGGGTTCCAGGGCGTATTTTAGAAGATGATTTACTCGGCGCCTGGCAGGTGGAGGACATATGAGTAGTTGGGAATTCTATCTTTCAGCAGGATGGTACAAAAATACGTATTATAAGAGATAATATGCCTTTACTTAAAAAAAACAATAACATATAAGTTATAGTGTGGCCACCAAATCTGCCAAACACCAACTAATCAAGCACTACTAGAAAAGAGCAAAGAAAAAGCTATATACACCAGTACCTTCCTCATATCAAATATATGAAAGAGTTCAGAAACCGTTAGAAGATATGTCCAGTAGAAACTTTCAACATGGTTTGAACCCAGGATATTAAACGTGAGTTTTTGGGAGGCCGCGGGGACCTATGCTAAGGAGGGAGGGTAGCTGCTGTGTCCAATGCAAAGTTACTGTTATACAGAGTGTTGGCTTTTTTTGTTCCATGGTTTTTACATAAAAGTTTCCTTATATCATAATAATAATAATATTTATTTATTGTCTATCTCAACTTTTCATTACTCTCTAGGCGGTGGTGGCTGTATAGGAGGGGGGATTTATAGTGGTTGAAAGGTTACCATCGCGATCCTGGTCGAAATGATTTGGGAGAGTACTTTACCTTTCTGCTTCAATTCTCGCTATCCACCCCCTTGGGTCAAGTATTATGGATACAAGTAGATCGTAGTAGTATACGATACGGACATACCAGGCCTCACTTGTAAGCATTGACACCATCACTCAAAACACAACCTCACAATCGTTTGCGAAAAGTAAATCAAGTGTATCATGGAAAAACTAGGGCGAATGTCATTATCATTTCGTAAATACTGCCCCACACTATCATACAAATGCCCCTCCTCCTTCTCCACTAGCCAAACGAAAGGAGCCGCAATCTTACGGCATGTAGTCTACGAGGCGACAAACTACTCCAACTCTTTAACAACCGCCTCCAGAATCTCCTCCGGATTCCTATACCTCGCACCGGGATGCTTCGCAACCCTCTGCCACACCTCTCCGTGTCGCGGCTCGGTAATCCCCAGCTTGTTGAGTACGTCACCCTTCTTCTCTTCAGTCCCGTGCATGCTCAGGAATTTCCAATACCACGCCCACGTATCGCCGTAATCCGGGTCTACCAAGATTGCCTTCTCAAACCAATTAATCGCCTTGGGCAGCTTCCTCTCCGCCCAAAAGTTCCGCGCGACAGCGACGTACAGAATGGGGTCGTTGCCGACTTTCTCGATAGCCTCAACGAGACGCGGGCGACGATGAGTGCGCTGCTCAAGGTACCAGATTGACTCTGCCCAGAGGAGGCCAGAGTGTGGGCATTCCTGCAGGGCTTTCGCCATGAGGGTCTTGGCTTGGGAGATGTTGTTCGCGCGCCGCTCGACACGGACGCTCTCGCACCAGAGCTGCGCGGACTTAGGCACTGCGAGGCGGGCGCGGTCGAGGACTGAGCGGGCACGGACGAGGGCGCCGGCTTTTTCTTCAAGACGGGACAGGAGAAGCCAGAGTGGGGCGCTTGTGGGACATGCTTTGGTGCCGGTGTTGTATGCCTCCCGGGCGGGGGGAAGTCGGTCCTCTGCTTCGTATATCTGACCCTTCATCATCCAGAGTTTGTCTGCCTTAGGGTATAGCTGCAAACCATGATTTACCAAATCCAGAGCAGCGTCGGTGTTCCCCTGCTGCCGCTCGAAGGCGACGGATTTGATCCACACCCTATCGGTACCCGCTTCGCGTCTAGCGGTAGCGAGGAGTTCCCGGGCGGCGGCGTGCTGAGTGTTTTCTGCTTCAAGCTTGACAGCAGCAAGCCAAATGTCTTCGTTGTTCGGGTTCTGATTAAACGCTTTTCCAAGGACGATTCTTGCGCCGTCGATATCTCCTGCTTGCCATTTCTCCTTGGCGAGCATCATCCATAAAATTTCACTCTGCGGGCAGGCTTCAACGGCTTTTTCGAGGACGTTCCAGAGAGCTTCTTTCGTGCCGTGATTTTTTTCAAGGTCTGCAGCCGCGCGCCAGATGCTCTTTTTCACCAAGAATACTCTTAAAGCGTACGCATATATCGCCCTAGCAGTTTCGTACTTTCCTCGAGAGATAGAAGCTTCAGCGTCGTCCATCCAGATCTTCTTCCTATCGTCATCTTCTTCTAGTTGCCAGCCCAGGGTCTCCCGTATGATAGCTTGACAGGTCTCGATTGCACCCTCTTCTTCGCATTTTTCAGCCTCTTTGATCCAGTCTTCCCGTGTGGGCATTGCCTCTACCCGGGCGAGAGCTTGGACGGCACGTTTCATGACGTTGACCTTGTTGGCGTTGCCTTGCTGCTCTTGGAGTCTTGCTGCAGCGATCCAGATTTCCGGACTTGTGGGGATGGCCTTGCGGGCTTTGTTGAGGACTAATTGGGCGTTTTCGAATGTTTCTAGGCGTGCTAGGGCTAACCAGAGTTCTATACTCAAGGGGACGAGTTCGACAGCTCTTGCGAGGAGTATTTTAGCATCTGCTGGATCTTCTTCGAGCTTTACGGCTTCCTTCCAGAGGACGACTGAATGGGGGATGATGTCGAGGGCTTTTCTGAGAACCCTTTTCTTCGCCCGTAGTTCTGATTCAAGCTCCATTGCCTCCACCCACAGCTTCACGGCTTTGGGGTTGTGGCGGACCGCATCTGCTACGATGATTTTGGCGTTCGCGGATTCGTTTAGACGCATTGCTTCTAACCACACGTCTTCGTTTTTCGGGCAGTGTTCGCAACCTTGGGCCATAAGACTTCGGGCCTGGACCATTTTACCGGCTACTTCTTCAAGGCGGGCGGCTGCGATCCAACCGGGTCCGTGTTTGGGATTTGTTTTGATGACACTCTGTAATAGCTCTCTAACACGCTTAATATCGCCGACCTGCTCTGCAGTTTGTGTGGTGCTCCGGTTGAGCGAGGTGAGATAACCTTTTGGATCAATGTTTGTAGCACCGGTCACGGAGTCACCCCCAGATCTATCCAACCTTGCTTCTAGCACTTTTGTCTTCGCCTTTCCAATGTCCACAAAGTTCGTCATAGTCCCATCAGCCGCATCAGCAGAAACTGTAGCGGAGCCTTCATCCTGAACGGAAGTCTCAAACTGTGAGCCGGCAGCATTGACCAATACAGAATCCGGGGTCGGGTAGAACTTCTGTCGCATGGCCTGTCTCGCCCTCCTATTCCTCCCTGTAAGATCCCCTACTTCAGGTAAGTTCGCCCAATCGTCATCGGTGAGGGTTTCAAGTCCTCGCTTCAAGTCGGCGAATTGGTGCTGGATTTTCGGATTTTTGCGTTCGTATTCCTCGCGCTCGACTTTCTCGCGTGCTTCCCTATATGATGACGAAGGAGTCGGCAAAACTGTCTCGTATAAACCATGATGATAAACCATGCATTCCACAACAAAAAATAAGAGTGGCAAACATGAGAAAGGAAGGGGTGGGGGAGGAGGGAGAGTAATACCTTCGTGACTTCCGCCTTTTCTCCATCTTCTCATCGACACTTTGGTATATCCTATCTGCCTCGTCGTCGTCTTCATCGTATGCCCCTCCAGCGAAAAGTCCAACTTCATTTTCGGGGTCTTGAAATCGATCGTCGTCATCGTCATCATCGTCTTTTTTCTTGTCCGCACCCTGTAGACTATCATTAGCAAATATGTAAAAGAAGGCAGGAAACGACAAACAAACATAAGCAGTCGGTGGCGCCTGCCCTAGTGCTTCTGCTCTTCGCGCGAGAGCGGCCTTAATAGCTTCTTCTGAAGGGCCTTCACGTGCGGGACCGATATCAGATCGCGTTGTGAATCCAGTAGCACCACGACCGAGGCCAGCAACATAGTTTGCCGGAGCTGGCTCATCGAGGAAGTTACGTTTCATCATCTCGATGGTTTGTCGCTTGGTTGGTTGTACGAAGGGGAGAGGAAATGGCGTTTGTGAGGCAAGATATAATAATTAGAGGGGAAGGCGCAAGCCGAGCAGAAGGGTTGACCTGGGATAGTCACGTGAGACTAATTATGACAAACCCTGGTGCTGAGTGGCCAGCGACAAACGCTGTTGGCTGTTTCTGGGATTGCTGTGCTGCCATCCGGGTACTTGTAGGGTAGGTTGTAGTAATTCGCCTAGGTGTTCACTATTTAGAACGGCCATACAATAGGAACCCTCGATGTTTACAAGAAGTTGCAGAATCGCGCCAGATGGTAGTCACTTCGGTAGGTATGTTGGGAGTCTGGGCATAAAGATGGTGTACTCGAGTATGCTACATACTGATGCACATGTCATCTGAGCTAACCCAAATCTATATTTTTGTTTTTAAAAAACAGAAACTTGTTGTTTTAAGTAACTTCTGAGAGAGTAACTGGGAGAGCCTTCCCCAAGATCTAATTATCTGGGGTTGATGGGTATTTCTTGGTACTTGAATGTACACGTACACGTACATCCTATACTGTACCTACCGAAGCGGCTGCAACCCGGCGCGACTCTACTGTACAAGTAAAGCATACGCCATTCCACGGCAGAGTGAGTCCTCTGTATAACGAGAATGCCCATAAAAATAATCCCTGTCCTATAAGAGTTCTATGGGTGTTCTCGCCGTGCTGTGCTCTCGCTTGGCTGTTGTGGGTTACTGTAATAACATTATGACACCCACTGGTATATTCACATTTGGTATGCTGCTCTAGCAGATCTCCCTTGACAATACAAAACTTAGAACTTGCTTAGTAACGGACAGCAAGCGTCGGCTCTTGGTTTCGAAGAGTTTCACAGTCCTTGGCGGCTGATAACGACTGGGTTCAACCTGTAGGTTCGGTCTCATTTAACTGTGGCCCAGAAACTCTCACGTCGTCCCTATCCCCCCCCCCCCGCCACTGCCGAGATCTACTTAAGGCGACTCCGCTCCTCCATACACTTTGACCGGTATAACCATCGCTACAATCATGGAGGCTATCCAGAAGGAGTACGAGCGCCTAATTAAGAGAGCAAACCTTTCTAAGAGCATTAACGATGTCGACCATTGTTTGAGGCTGTTAGAAAACGCCCGAGAAGCTATATTGAGAGGTTTGACGCTATGCCCATTCTATTAGTTGAACGAGTAGTTCTGACTAGGTACAGATCCGACGACCTCGAAAGTGACCTTGGTGAAGCTGCAACAAGCCATGAGCACAGGTTTGAGTAAAGTTCAAGACGACCATAAGGAAATTTACACTGGACTCAACCGCTATGGGAAAGCTCTTGACAAAGTACCTTGCCTCCCTACCCCTAGTCATTATACTATCGTATCTAACATAATAGACATTCAAAGCAGCCTCCACCTATTCCACGAACGATTATGACGCTCTAACCTCCCAGGCGCCACTTATAAAACGAGCTATAGCCATGCATTTGATTCGCGAGGGCCAATTTTCCGTGGCAGATTGTTTCGTTACCGAAGCCGGTCCAATCGATATCCCGCCGGAGCTTCAGCAGGAGTTCCAAGAGATGTACGAGATTCTAGATGCTATGCGCACCCGCCGTGACCTCTCCCTCGCGATCGGCTGGGCTCATCAGAAATCGGTTCAACTGGAACAACGGGGTAGTAACCTGGAGTTCGAACTTTGCAAGCTACAGTTTATCTGGCTGTTCATTGAGCTGCCGGATCGCGCTATGGCATACGCTAGGCGAGAATTTTCCAGGTTCCAGGAGAAACACTTAAAAGACATTCAGCAGCTCATGTGTGCCTTTTTGTTTCTACAATCTCCAGAGAAGTCGCCATACTCAAGGATATTTGCGGACCCGGAGAAGAGCTGGAACGACGTTGCGCATTCCTTCACGAAGGAGTTTTGCAGTCTGCTTGGGTTGAGTGCCGAGAGTCCTCTTTACATTGCTGCCACGGCTGGAGCTATTGCTCTGCCGACACTGCTAAAGATGGCTTCTATCATGAAAGAGAAGAAGACCGAATGGAGCACAGTTAATGAACTTCCTGTAAGGGATCCCCGTTTCTTGGCCCCTGGTTTAACGCGAGATACTGACCCATATGGAAAAACAGGCGGAAATAGCGCTCCCACCGGGATACCAGTTCCACTCCATCTTTGTATGCCCGGTATCTAAAGACCAGACTACCGACAGCAATCCTCCGATGATGCTTCCTTGTGGTCACGTTATCGCTCAGGAGTCACTCCAGAGATTGGCAAAGGGGGGGAGTAGCGTCACGCTAAAATGCCCTTACTGCCCTAGAGAGAGCAGCCTCCATCACGCTAAACCGGTAATTATCTGATTGTTTGACTTTTCCGTTCGGTGTTTAGGACGATTGTTCATAGGGTCCCTTCTTATCTGGAGTTTTCTTCTACTTGTGCAAAAAATATCAAAATTACGATGCTCAATTTTCTGAAAGTCGATTTTAGCTCTGGTCGGCAAGGCAAAGGTATTAGTAGTTTATTGTAAACTGTACATATGGTCCTATCTCCTCGACCGGCGAGATGGCAGATAATTCCTCCTGTCAATGTCTGAGATACAGGTTACTCGAGCAGGGAGCTTTACTTGAGCACAGTCATCTCCATCTGAGACATTTACAGGGGCGGCATATTCCGCCGTCTCATTGAATCTGATGCAAGGTTTGGCAATAAGTTATGGAGCAGTTATTTAAGGTTAAACGCCAAATATATCCCTGTATATTCCGGTTAATATTATAGTTCCTACCCTCCATCTCGTGACCGTGAAAGACTCTAAAGAGACGCCGTCCGTATCCGGGTAACCGTTCTAGGGTTTGTGCCCTTCTTAACACACACCTCGTTCCAACAGTCCCTTTCTTGACTTTGTGGGTGATTCCTGCCAAAGGCTGGTCTAACGAACTTTCTACAACAGCCGACGACAAACTGAACGGCAATCAACCACAGACTGACCATCAACACCTAGCGACAACCGGATTAATCAGTAAAGATGTGAGTTCCATTTTCTTCCCCTTGCGTTTAAATCTGTTGTTTCTTGCGGAGGTGGTTTGGGTTGCACGGTTTTTCGGCCTGGGCATTCGGTCCAACGAGCGGGGTGAAAAGCCAATTACTGGCAAGATTCGGTGGCCTCCGGGGGGCTTTCGAAAGCTTCAACCCACGAAATTGAAGAAAATGCGCCAAATATGAAACCATCCGACAATCCTTGGCTGAAATATTGGATAATGGGGGAGTGTGGCAAATAGCTATAGCGCATCATAGGGAAAGACATATGTACTGACGATAAAATCTCAGGGTTAATCTCCGCACACAAAAGCGCTTAGCAGCCTCTGTTATGGGTGTCGGGAAGGGAAAGGTGTGGCTCGACCCCAACGAAATGAACGAGATCAGCAACGCCAACTCCCGTATGTCGACTTATCTGCATATCACCTACGAACCGCATAATAGCTAACAACTATAGGCCAAACAATCCGCAAGCTTTACAAGGATGGTCTTATCATCAAGAAGCCCAACACTATGCACTCTCGCTACAGGACTCGTGAACTCGCTGCCGCCAAGCGAGCCGGTCGTCACACTGGTTTCGGTAAGAGAAAGGGTACCAAGGATGCCCGTATGCCCTCTCAAGTTTTGTGGATGCGCCGTCTCCGTGTTCTCCGTCGTCTTCTCGTCAAGTACCGTGCCTCTGGAAAGATCGACAAGCACCTCTACCACAGGCTTTACCACTTGAGCAAGGGTAACACCTTCAAGCACAAGAGAGCGTTGATCGAGCACGTTCGTCTTCCTATTATCCTAATCAATACTCCCATACTAATGAAGAAAATAGGTCCACAAGGCCAAGGCTGAGAAGGCACGCGAACGCATACTTAAGGAGGAGATGGACGCTAAGCGGGCAAGGACTAAGGCCGCTAGGGAGAGAAAGCAGGCTCGTGTTCAGGAGAAGAAGAATGCCCTCTTGGCGGGCGCGGAGGACGAGGCGGCGCCGGAGAAATAAAGCGTTTTTGTGATAGAAATATAAAAACGCTTTCTCTTCCTTTTTAACTTTTCATTACCTTTTCACTTTCCCCCCTGTTCTTTTACTGGTATGTATCTGTTTTTTAGTATTGAGAAGGGGCGATTGTGGGGCAAAAGCAAAAATTATTCGGACACTTGAACTGCGGCCATACGACTCCGTCCACGGTGAATTCGTCGGGATAGATGTGATGGGAATCAAATAATGTATCTTACTAGATTGCAGAACCCGCCTTGGTAATGACAGATGAGAAAACCTTTTCAATCCCAGTCAATCCCAAGCTCTCCCTGCAGAATGCCAGCAATGCTTTTTGTCCTAGCAAAAGCGCGACGTTTCACCCATTCCTACCCCGGCATTTTTCTAAGGAGATTTATGGCTGATTTTAAGTGACAAAGGCTATCTGCGTAGCTGTCTCTAGCACGAGAAAAAAATTCCAAAATTTATCGGTGTTTTTTGATTTTTTGTGATGTGTTTTCCTGCTTAGGGGCTAGCGTATTGTTTTCTTAGCCATAGGCGAAACGCTGTGTTTTTGCTGTGATAAAAAAAAGCTCTGCTGGTATTCTACAGGGAGGTCCCGGGTTGGCTGATAGAATACCGGCAGGTTTTCCCGGAAATGATACAAGCCGCAGGCTAGATTTAGCGGACTCGTTCGAGTGCTAGGCACACCAGATATCACTCGGAATAACTACAACTTATCAAGAGGCGGCATAGGCCTTAGAGATGACAACGCTAATTAATTTCTCCCTAGAAAACACTGAAAACCCCGGCGACTAGCCAGCTAACCGAGAAACCAACACCGCGCAGGCACCCCCCACCTTTTCTCCCCTCTCCCAATTCAATCCAACAATCAATCCAATTGCCAATCCAGTAGTCAATCACTAATCACTGTCCCCCCCACCTCAACACCCCAACCCTTGGCCAAACCCC
>Ga0307507_10004648_pt1 | contig 23892 bp, 26 predicted proteins | sample 7_EM_MG_FD_207223 | JGI IMG/M metagenome (GOLD analysis project Ga0307507, IMG submission 207223) | Populus trichocarpa ectomycorrhiza microbial communities from riparian zone in the Pacific Northwest, United States - 7_EM | ecosystem: Host-associated > Plants > Roots > Unclassified | place...
GGGTCACATGCGCAAAACCCATGACTCATAACTATGAGTCATGTGCGAAATACATAAACCACATGACCACAATCGTGCGTCATGTCAAATATCAACCAATAACAATAAACCGATGACACGCTATTGCCTCGTCATGTGAAAACCTATGAGTCAACTGATCTCATAGTGTAAAAGATAACAAACCGATGACTAATAGCTATTAGTCATGTGAGAGTCTGCCTTGCTTAGTCACCGTTTGTGACAGAGGAGGAATGGACAGCACCAAAAAGGGAACTCGAGAAACTAGAAAATGAAGGAAAAGAGTTCCCAAAAAACTGGACAAACAAAGATGGACACCTCTATTATAAGAATCGACTATACATCCCAAACGACGAAGGGTTACAAACAACCATCGCAAAAGGGTGTCATGATTTGCAAGTAGCAGGACACTTCGGACAGGAAAAAACAGTTGAAATTGTCAGCAGGGATTTTCATTGGAAAGGACTCACGGCATGGATAAACGATTACGTACCATCCTGTGACGAATGCCAACACAATAAATCACCGAGGCATGCACGGTATGGATTACTACAACCACTACAAACCCCCTTTGCGGCATGGACCTCCATCTCGAGAGACTTTATAACCCGCCTACCAGAATCACACGGTCATACGCAGATAATGGTGGTTGTAAATCGGTTCACAAAAATGGCACACTTCATTGGTTTAAATGAAAACGCCACCGCAAAAGATGTAGCCGATACATTCCTACGAGAAGTGTGGAACCTTCATTGTCTACCCACCAAAATTATTTCGGATATGGATGCCAAGTTCTCAGGAGAATTGTGGGAGTCGCTATGCAAGTCACTGGGCATAAGACGAAAATTGTCCACTGCATACCACCCTCAAAGAGATGGACAGACGGAAAGGACCAACCAAACGCTGGAAGGATACCTCCGCAACTTTTTTTCAATTATGACCAGAACGACTGGTATCAGTTACTACCACTGGCCGAACACGTGTACAATAACTCGACCACCAACGCACATGGAATGTCACCTTTCTACGCCAACTACGGGTTCCACCCACAGAGAGCTTGGATGAAGGAACGAGAAGCTCAAAACCCTGGAGCAGGACTATTCGCGCACTGGATGCAGGTAACCCACTAGCATGCCAGAAAAGCGCTAGAACAAACTCGAGAAGAAATTAGTAAATACTAGGATCGGAAAGCCCGTCAACGACCAGACATTAAGATCAGAGATTTGGTAATGTTGAATGCCAAAAACATCCGGACCAAACGACCGACAAAAAAAGTTAAGTCCAAGAATGCACGGGCCGTTCAAACTATTAGAAGGCAAGACAGGACAGTGGGCTTTCAAACTAGAAATAGCACCGGGGTGGAAAATCCACCCAATCTTTCATGTATCGCTACTGGAACTTTATCGAGCATCAGCACGCGAAGGAAGGGAACAACCTCCACGAGTTCTGAAAGATATCGAAGGAGACCTCGAATGGGAGGTAGAAAGGATTGTACAAAGTGAAGTTATCACTTATACGAGGAAGGTTGGAAGACGTAACCAAGAATTCAAGGAACTTCGTTACTTCATTAAATGGAAAGGTTGCTCAGAGGACGAGAACACCTGGGAACCACCGGAAGGGCCTGGAAATGCTCAAGAGCTGGTGGAAGAGTTCCACAGACAAAACCCGGAAATGCCCGGACTAGCGGCGGTCGAATGAAGAAGAAAAGTTTTCCGCATGTGGCAGAGCAAACGCATGAGGTTTTCCACCCTACTACTTCGAGTTCGAAAATGGATAAAAACAAAAATTGGGTATTCAGGGACGACACCTAAGAGGAGGGAGCTCGTGTGTTATGGGGGTAGTAATATTCTAAGAACTAGCGAATATCCTAAGCCCGATCGTTGGTGATTCAGAGAATACGTCTAGGGAGACGAAACTCAAGAGGGAAGTATAGTAGGTGAAACGATAAATATTTGTTTAACGTGTATATATTGTTAAGGTCTCTTCTCCGTTGCTTGCTTGATAATAAAAAACTACGAAGACAGCTCGATATTTATATTCCGCGTCTGGGTGTTCGCGGGCTACATATCTCTCCCGATAACTAAGTATCTTTCTTTCACCTGGCTCGACTTCTTTGAGGTGGGAGCCCGACCTGACCCTGAACATCCGTTATCTTTCTACTCTCGTTTGCACAACTTGTTGCCACGTATGCCTCTCTCATGGGGAGGGTGTAGTGCTCTTCCACCTAGATGGCTATACGGTCATGTATCCGTTGTTAAATAGATTTACGAATAATTTCCATGTGTTCGCATGTCAGACAATTATTCGCTGGGATAGGAGATGGCCAATCTTCATATTGTTGGCTCCGTTAAAAGTTGGTCTGCAGGAGGCAGTGGTTTCTCTTAAGCGGTACAATACGACTCGTTGCTATCGATCAAACGAATGGTTTCGACAATAGTTATCTGTCTTTTGCCAACAACCTCTTTGGGAGTTCCCCGACTCCCTTTCCGAGCATAGTGCTTTCCTACTGGTTACTGGGCGTCTTTCCAGACCAAGGAAGCCTGACTAAGGTAGATATGTCCCGGGAGTTTTGTAGCCACATTTGATACCCAATCTTGTAGTGGTTGTAACTCTGGGCGATGTCGTCCGATTGCGATGCTTTCACTTACATCAGATACTCTGAGGTCTCGTCTCATCTATCCTGTGAACAGGAACCGGTCGGACAGACGGCCGCGACGTCTACGGTGTTGCAAGGAGGGTCTTCTTTAGTGATGTTTGTGGTAAGGGGACGCAACTTCCCAAGTGACGTATGGCGACCTATTGTCCCAACGTCAGGGCTGGAGGGGGGTGTTGCTATCTCTTTTTTCGAGGTTCGTGGGCGAAGGTAGGGTAACTTGACCCCCTTATCCTTCTGTGAGTTCTGTGCCTAACATCGTGTTAGGCATACCAAGAATACCGACCTATAGAAACTCACGCACAGACCCCTGCATAACAAGCAGTCAAAATTACAAAAGATACATCTCGGTCTAGCTTAAGAGGATAGTCACGTGCCTCCGACTAAAAGGTCATGTGTTCGATTCACAGCCCCGCCATAGTTATTATTAGTTAAAATATAATTATGCAACAAGTCATATAATGAGCGATAATAGCGCAAAGGCGTCGGAGAGATTTAAGTGTGAGATCCCGTTTTAGGATGCCCATAGGGTAGGAACGAAAGTTCTCTAAGATGACGGACGGAATCAGAATAAACACTTAAGTAAAATATCGTATGACGATACCAGAAGACACATAATGGAGTCCTCCGGGCCCGCTCAGAACCAGTCAGTACGAACATAAGACAGTGAGCGCAAACTGGGATGCGAGCCATTGCTGCCACAAGTTAGTTCGGAAACCTGATGCGCAGACGGTGAAAGACTCTCGCTGTCACAAACGGTGACCAAGCAAGGCAGACTCTCACATGACTAATAACTATTAGTCATCGGTTTGTTATCTTTTACACTATGAGATCAGTTGACTCATAGGTTTTCACATGACGACGCAATAGCGTGTATTCGGTTTATTGTTATTGGTTGATATTTGACATGACGCACGATTGTGGTCATGTGGTTTATGTATTTCGCACATGACTCATTGTTATGAGTCATGGGTTTTGCGCATGTGACCCCGTTAGGGCACATGACTTGTTTTATGAGTGTTGATTGGTTGCCAGATAAGGCGCAGCGGACTCGGACCAGTCAGCTGATGGATTTCACACTATGACTCACTATGAGTCATGAGTCGCGTAAAGCGAGGGTACTAGTCACGCAGGGTTAGGGATGAGGGAAGAACCCCTATATAAGGGCACCCTCGGGGCAGGAGATTTGGGTTCTTCACGCAACCATCCAAGTTCTTACATGCTATTTACTTTCAATACAAAGAGCTTTATCTATCACGCTTTCGGGAATCAAGACACGACTGTCTTATAGGAGCCTAGCGATCGACGTTGCTAGATAGGAGTCAAAGGACTTAGCTATCGCAATAGCTATTGGGCCAAGACGAGTGATAGTTAGAAGACTATCGGTTACCTGCTGCAAGTATCACCCGGAGAGGAGAGGATTGTAACATCGTCCTTTTTCCTTGCCTCTCCCACCATTGCTATGAAGTCGGCCTCAAATACTTTCATTTCCACTTGTGAGATAATTGCCCTTGACATCAAGAGATGCTCCTGTCTGGGTCTGGGATGGCTTCCGATATCCTCGACATCGAAGTATTCGTTGCTATTAGGGTCTGCCTGCGGAAAGCATATCATAGGTTGGGCATTCGTGACTGAAACTGTACGTTTTGGAGATATATCTGTCCTCCCAAAACGACTGTCCGCTCGGTCCGTTAACGCGAACTCGTCCACCGCCATCATGTCGGATGTGTTGATTTTTCGATAATGAGCTGGGCAATTCGGTCCCCTTCCTGGATCCTGCAATCTGCTTTGCCATGGTTAACCATGATAACCCTTATTCCGCCAGTATAGTCTGCATCGATGACGCCTCCGTTGATTGCTCTGCCTTTCTTGCTTGCTAGGCCACTTCGTGGGGCAATCCGGGCACATGTTCCTTTTGGTAGTCCAATGGCTATTCCCGTTTCTCCCAGGACTTGTCCTTAAGCTGGAATACTGAATGCTCTTATCGCGTAGATGTGGTGCCCTGCCGCTAGCGGTGATCCTTTGATTGGTAGTATAGCTTTCCTTGATAGTCGCTTAACCCTGATTCTGTTTTTTATCGTGGGTTCAGGTTCTGAAATGTATCCTTCGCCCTCGTCATCTTCGTGGATGAGTGATATTTGGAAGTGTTCAGGTTTCAATATCGACTGTTCGCTATGCTTAGCTCCCTGCTCAGGACGGTACTCCGGCCGTCGGCTCAGTGCATTTGGTTTTCCTCCTCTTTTCCTCGGGCGGTATACGATCTTGAAATGGTAATCTGCCAATCTCTGTGCCCACCTGATTTGCCTCTGATTCCAGACTTTTGTTGTGAGGAAATTTTGCAGGTTCTGGTGGTCAGTGTATACCGTCACGGGTTTATCTTCTCCTACCAGGTAGTGGTTCCATTCCTTAAAAGCTTCCAGGATTGCAAGTAGTTCTGTGTCGTGAATTTTGTAGTTTCTCTCCGTGGGATTGAGCTTTCTGGAGTGGAATGCTACCGGGTGCAGCCTTTTGTCCTTGAATTGGGATAGTACACATCCAAGTGCGAAGTCACTCGCGTCTGTTTCCACTACCGTTTCTCTATCAGGGTAGAAGTGTTCCAAAATAGGGGCCGTAACAAATCGCCTCCTGATTTCTGTGAACGCTTCGTCCTGCTTCGGGCCCTAGTGAAATCTGGTTTTGTCGCCTTTCAACGTCTCCATTATAGGTGAGCATATTTTTGAGAAGTCTTTGATGAACCGTCGGTAAAAATTTGCAAAGCCGATGGAAATCTGTACTTCTTTTACCGACCGCCAGGCTCTCCAGTTCATTACCGACTCGACTTTTCTTTCACTCATTGTTACTCCGTCGATTCCCACTATATATCTTAGGAACTCGACAGATTCAACATGGAAAACCGATTTGGTTACCGATACTGCCAGTTGGTGCTCTTCCAGCTTGGCCAGGACCTTTTTAACCAATTCAATGTGTTCTTCCTCATTCTCCGAGTATATCAAGATATCGTCCAGGTAAAAAACAACTCCGTGATCGAGAAATTCTTTTAGGATTTTGTTCATCATTGTCTGGAATGTGGCGGGAGTGTTGACGAGTCCAAATGGCATAACTTTGTATTCGAAGTGACCGTATCGGGTTCTGAATGTGGTTTTCCATTCGTCTCCTTCCCGTATCCTTAACAGGTTGTATCCGTCTTTCAAGTCCAACTTGGTACATATTTTAGCTCCTGCTACTCGGTCTTTTAGTTCCCCTATTAATGGTAGTGGATACTTGTTTAGAATAGTGAGTTTGTTGAGGTTTCGGTAGTCGACACATAGTCGTAACTTGCTGTCTGGTTTTGGGATGAATAGGATTGGTGCTCCTGCGGGTGATTGACTGTGGACAATCTTTCCTTGTTTCAGCATTTCTTTTAGGTATTTGTCCAGTGTGTCTAGCTGGTATGCCGACATCGGGTAGATTGGTCCCCAGGGGGGTTCGGCCTCTCGTTTGAGGTCTATCGCATGATCGAACGTTCTTCGCTCTGCTAATTTCTCTGCCGTTGCTGTAAGAAATAGTTTGTGATAGTCCTTGTAGTATTGTGGTATTTTATCCAGCAACACTTGGTTTGGGTCTTCTTGTCGACATATCCTGCCAACATACTGAGCCTGCTCGTCGAAAGCTACCGCTTCGTCCCATTCAAACATTCCTCCTATTCCTTTATCTTCGACGTGTCCTAGACAGCACCGTTCGGTGAATGTCCAATTTTGGGGCTCGTCGATATTAGCTATAGGGTGTTCCTTGTGCCACCATCCAAATCGGATCATGAGGTCGTACTTTCGGGCCGTGGCTACTTCACAAGATATGCTTGTGCGGTGGCCATTATTTCTTATTTCCAGGATGATAGGATGTGTGAAGTGTTTTCCTCCTGATGAATTAACTTCGCCGTGGAAAGCTAGGATGTTTAGCGCTTTTTGGCAAGTCTCGTAAGGTATGTCGAAGTGTTCGACTAAGTCTTTGCTGATTAGAAAGATGTTTCATCCGGAGTCCAGTAGTACCCGGATGCGTATTCGCTTTCCGGCTGCTTCAATAAATGCGGGCCCTTCCGGGCATTCGTAGTGTAAAGGTTTTGGGACCTGAGTCCTAAGTCGTTTGCCAAGTGGCAGGGTGTCTTTGCCTTTTCGTTTATCGTTTATCGTGCTTTTTGGGTGTAGGTAACAAGGGTTTGTTACTATGCCGGCATAGTCTCGACCCTTGAGGCCTCCTCAGACAAACTTAAAAACGTCTTTTCTTTTGGTTATCGGGCAGCCCACTACGACCGGTCTCTATTTCCTGCCGAGGAATTCCCATAACCTCTGGTGTGCCATTTCTCTGACCAGCTGCTAGCAAGGTTTCTAGTGGCATAGTTCAGGCATAACGGGATTCTAAGCCAGATCCGCGAACTCAAACCTTATCTTGTAGCCGGACCTTGTATTCGTTGGACAGCATAGAGGTACTTCGACGTACGTGTCCTGTCACTCACGTCATCAGTCCGGGTATACGATCCTCGGGGCCTGCTCTCGAGGAGCGATTCCTTGTTCTGCTAGTCACCACTAGTGTGAACCTTTCCTCGGGGTGTTCGTTGGACTGGTCATACTAAGTTTCTTTTACTTCTTGCCATCCTAACTCTTTTTCTTCATCTGGGTACCGGATGATAGTTTCCCCAGTTCGCTCCACTTTGTTCTCTTTTGCCTTCAGGGTGACGTCCAATCTCCTTGCCGTAGTCTCTCATTTTTGATTTTGATGTCGAAGAGAGGGCATCCTCCGAGTACCCGAGTGCCGCCGCCATCGGGGCCAGGAGTAACTCATGTTAACTCCATGTCGCAAAAATCCCATGCCAAGGGTCTCTCAATTTGATTGACACGGGTGTCCCTTCGGGTGATTTTTGTCTGGTCACCGTCGAGGTTTGGGGTGGTCGAAAGGGAGTTATAGGGCCAGCTTTCCATTGCCGGGAAGTAGGGTGCCGTGGTCTTTGACCAAACTGTTTCTTCGATTGCGTACCGATCGTAGATACTTGGATTATTTTCCTACAGTTTGCCCATTTGTGGTTATTCATTCCAGAACGGGTACACTGTTGTGCCCTTTTCCGATCTTGGACAACTTGGTCCTTAATCCCCTCGTGGGCTTTATTCCAATCTGTATGTTCTATTTTTCCCTGTATTGGTGCCGGACCCTTTTCTTTCCTTTCGGCTTCCATTTTTATTTTGTAGGCCGCTTTTTCCTTGGCCGAATATTGCTTTCTTAGGTTCCAAGGCTTTGTGACAGCCTTTTCTTCTCTCTTTCTTTTCCCTCCTGACTTGTTTCAGGAACCACTGGGACCACTGTGCTGCAGGGCAAGTTGTTCCACGAATATTTCTTCTCGCCTGCAGACTGTTCTTAGTGCTGTGATCCAGGCACTATCCGTTGCGTATTCCTCAGTTGATAGTCGCCGTAGTGCGTCTTTTGGGATATGTCGTTCTATCATTTGTCGCCATGCGACTCCACTCATTCCCATGTGGGTGTTGTGGTTTTCCATTTCGAGGAGGTAGCGGTCAATGTTGCCTTTGTAGGTAACTTTTGTCATTAATGCTAGGGATCTTTCTCCCTCATGTGTGAGTGCGAATCGTAAGATGCACTGTCCTCTAAATGCCTCCCAAAACTTGTACCCCTCGATCTTTAGATGCCCTAATTCTCCAGTCATCTTATTTCGATAGGTAAATGCAAATGCCGACACGTCTTCTCCTTCGATTCTCCCTAGCAGGTATTTGATTCGGTCCTGATCTGATCTCCACTGGTTAGGGTTTCTTTTGAAGTAGTCCTCGCATTGAAGTAACCAAAGTTTAACATTTTGGTCCTTCCGGTTTTTGAATGGGAGTGGGGCGTCAGCCTGTCATTTGCCACTGTTCGCGATGGCTATTCCTATCGCTTGAGCCATCATCGCGACTTGTGGGTCGATAGGCTCTCCTCTCTCTGGCCACCAGCCTGGGTTACCCCCTCCTCCTCCTCCTCCTCCACCTTGGTCTGATCCATCATCACTGGGATCGGGGTTATTGTTTTGTGGAGGGGGTGGGGGACCTTGGTTTCCAGCTCCCTGGTTTCCCGACCTTGGTGGCTCTCCTTCTCGCTGTTTCCCTTTGTCTTGCCTGTGTTGTTCTCTTGCACTTTGCTCTCGTCTCTCTTGTGCCCATCGTTGTATTCGATCAGGGTTCGTAGCGACTTGTAGGGCTGCAGGAACTTGCATTGGCAGTGGAGCCGGGGTAGTAGTGGTAGGGGTTTGTTGGAAACTGGCCAGTTTTGCATTATAGTAGTCATTTGGGCGAATAACTCCTCGGTTACTTGTTCTTGAGTTTCAGCGTGTCCGTTAACCACTTGCCGAATGGTGGCAACGTCTGCTGCATATTGAGCCCTTAGTCTGATTACTTCTTGCTATAGGGCGTTTGCCCTATTTGCTGAAGTTTTGCCCTGTCCCATTATATTAGCATGTAGTTGGGAACTTACTACTTCATGACGACTCTGTTGCTCATTTGCCTCCTGTTGCTGCTTCCTCACATGATCTAGCTCAAGGGCTAGTCTAGTTATTTCCTCCGGTCAGGTTTGCGTCGCATTTTCAACCGCAACGATTATTCCTTCGAAGGCTATCAGCCTTTCTACATCAAGTTGCTTTCCGTCCTCGACCTCTTGTCGGGTGTCCTGGATTTCATGTACAAGTCCTTGTACTCGTTTGTCCAAATCTGCAAGTTTTACTTGGTTTGTTGCTATTTTCCCGTCCAGGTGTCTCATTGCTCGTCCTGCTCTCGCCGCTAGGGCTGTTAAGAAGGCATTATCGTCTCTCGGCTTTGGTGATCCTTGTCGTCTGCCGGAGCCCGTGTCTTTTATTCTTGCACCTATCCCTCGTAGATGTCCTGGTGGGTATGAGGAGCCCGTCCTCCTTTGTACTTTATCCAAATGGATTGGTCCTTCATTGCTAGAGATTACTGAGGCCTCGGTAATGCGTTCCAACGGGTCTTCCGGTTCGCCACCGGATATGTCCATTGGATCTCCACTTGTCATTCAGGGAAGGAAAGACATTAGGTATGTCTTTTAAGTTGATGGGTTTGGGATATCGAACTCGAGGATGTCTTGCTCGTAGATTTCATGGATCCACTAATCGTCTTCAAAGGTGTGAACGGTTTCTTTCACGAAGGAAATTGTTTCGAGCTTGTCTTCGTTCGTCTGCCTACTTTACCGGCAGCGGTAGAGTTGAATTGTCTTGGTTTGGACAATTCGTCCGACTATATGTCCAAATAGCTGGTATTTCGTAGTGATATTTGAATTTCAAAGGTGGGTAGGGGGTGTTCCACTGTTGGTCTATGGCTTCTTCGGTTTCTTCCTATGTCTCAAGAAATGCCTGAACGAATTCGGTGGAGGTTGGTGCTATAAGACCATCGTCTATATAGTAAGGGAGATATTATAGGGTCCAGTGAATGTGGATTTCATCTAGTTCTTGTTCGATAATAACCCCGTAGGGTATGATAGATGAATATAGGGGATGATCTCTGCGTGGTAATAGTTCGAGATATCTTCGTAGTGTTCGATTCTCGAAAACGTCGTGTATGACTGTCTGATGTATATTTTCAGTTATATACTTTGTCGTGACAGTTTTATTCATGTGTAGTGAGCTTTGGTGACAAGGAGAACTATCAACATAGTGTTAGAGGTAGCCAGTATGGTAACCTATGATACTGGACTAGGCTTTATAATAGAGTGGTCTTATAGTTGGAGAATCTTGTCTAGGAAGGCTCGTAGTAAAGTATAACTAAGTTACTCGTATTGTATAAAGATAATAAGGAAATAATAGTTTTAAAACTTGTAAACTTATTATATTGATAAGATCTCTTCTCCGGTGCTTGATGATTCTGTTTAAGCAAGGGAGACACTTTCATATTTATATTCCGCGTCTGAGTGGTCGCGGGCTACATGTCCTAACCATATTAACTAAGTATTGACCGAGCTGAGTTCTCTGAACTCCTAAGTGCGAACACCTCTTGACCCTGACAACTGTTCAACTCCATACTCACATTATGAAGACGTAGACACCCATATGATCGTGAGGGTGTGTCTGTTCCGTGGATCATAGGTCAGTCTAGAGTATACGTAGCCGACTAAAGCCAACGTAATAACATCTCTTCACCGAACCATATATGAAGCGGCCAACTTCAAAGGCCTCAGACCATTCAATGCGCGAGAGTCGGTCACCTTCTGCGCATCAGGTTTCCGAACTGACTTGTGGCAGCAATCACTCGAATGGCAGTTTGCGCTCACTGTCTTATGTTCGTACTGACTGGTTCTGAGCGGGCCCGCAGGTCTCCGCTATATGTCTTCTGGTATCGTCATACGATATTTTACTTAAGTGTTTATTCTGATTCCGTCCGTCATCTTAGAGAACTTTCGTTCCTACCCTATGGGCATCCTAAAACGGGAACACACACTCAAATCTCTACGACGCCTTTGCGCTATTATCGCCGTCATTATATGACTTGTTGCATAATTATATTTTAACTAATAATAACTATGGCGGGGCTGTGAATCGAACACGTGACCTTTTAGTCGGAGGCACGTGACTATCATCGAAAGCTAGACCGAGATATATCTTTTGTAATTTTGACTGATTGTTACGCAAGGGTCTGTGCGTGAGTTTCTATCGGTCAGTATTCTTGGTATGTCTAACACAGCCAATCAAAACTTATAAAACAAGTCATGTGCCCTAACGGGGTCACATGCGTGAAAGCCATGACTCATAAATATGAGTCATGTGCGAAATACATAAATCACATGACCACGAATGTGTGTCATGTCACTTATCAACCAATAACAATAAACCAATGACACGCTATTGCGTCGTCATGTGAGAACTTATAAGTCAACTGATCTCATAGCGTGAAAGATAACAAACCGATGACTAATAACTATTAGTCATGTGAAATTCTGCCTTGCTTAGTCACCGTTTGTGACAAGTACGGTCGCAATCTTGGAATCCATCTATGCATAGGATGCCCCCGTCACAGCTTATCGTTAAGCTCTCGCTTAACTCTCATCTTGAGAATTATTGATTTGAGCCCATCTTCGTGACATTTTCTGAGTACTTGTATCTTGTCTAGACCAAGTAGCCCAGGGCGGAAAGAAATATGTCCCCCAATATTGCTCGACGGACATCGCAACAGGACCCTGGTGAACAGCCCAACCTCTTCAACCTTGATGCATTCGCAGACCTGAGAGGCTTGGAATGGGAATCTGTAAGGGGACTGATTGAAGCAGTGTCTATTGAGGTGCCAAATGAATCCCAGGAAATTGTTGTAAGAGACCTCAGGGCTCCAGTGGCTTCCATCACAAATGATCCCACTCTTTGAACATGGATTCCTGAGCGTGCCCAAGAGGGTATCAATTTTGAGCAATTCACCTACCAGATATTTGAACAATATATCCTACAGGAAGTTGGTCGAAGGTTCCATGAAGCGCAATCACAACAAGAGTGTTTTGTGGAAGAGCGACATTCACATTTTCAAGAGAAAATAGTAGGCATGGCTACCAAGTGGATGGCACGAGTCAAGCCCCATTTTGGTCAACACGTGATGTCCACCACTTTACTGAATTGTCGGCTCAAGGCACTTGACCAGGTAGTTGAAAAGGGGTGGAGAATTGACTCTGCAAATGATGTGGTTATGGAAGAAGCTTTCCCACTCCCACTCTTTAAGTACAGCTACCCAACTTATGCCCCTCATTTTGCAGAAATCATGGTAGATCCGAACTGGCATCTGTATTTAACCGAACAGGCCAGGAGAGATATGGGAATTGGTGGATCTGATACCCAACAGAGACTATCTCCATTTGCTATTGGCGTCGACGAACACATTCGCAGCCGATCCACAAGTCCTGCTAGAGGATCAGTTCGGCAGTCTAATAGTAGACCACGAGTGATAGGCAGGAAACATGAGAGAAGCCAACCACTAATTGCTCGGACTCAATGCCGACAGGCCCAGCCAACTACCCCGGCAATTCAGGTTGATCAAGAATGACCTTTTGTTGTGACACATGCAACTTCTTTGCCAGTGCCAGTAATACCAGAACAGTTGGGCGGTGCTGTTCCTGGATCAGTCTCCCCAGCCTCCAAGAACCCACAGGGCTACATGGGGTTTATAGGTCTTCCAGGCGCCGCCAGAGTAGGGGCACAGTTGACTACGGTTTATTGTTCTCCTGCTTGTAGGATTGAGGGAAGGGCCGGAGGAGGAGTTGCATTCTATCATGTGATACCATGTCTCAAAAGTCATGAAGACCTGATAGAACATACTCCAGAGGTCCTGATGTTGAAAAAGGGCCCATGTAGACTTTCTGATGATTCAGATCATACGGACATTGGCGAATGTCCTAAGTTTGAGCAAATGGTCGCAAGAGGTGTAGTAAGAGTTACTCAAGCCCAAGCTGCACCCTCACCCTCTCCCATCTGACAACAAAATGAACCTGATGAGCGCTTGGATCCGATAGCGAAAGACCCCTTTAGCGGATATGACAAACCAGCAGTCCCTCCAAGCGGAAATGCTGGTGGACATAGAGATAATAGACCTCCTGGTGGTGGAAATGTTGGCAGTGGAAGTGATTCGGGTGATTCCGATTTCTCTGGCAGTAGCGACAATTCCTCCTACTCTCTACCCAATCTTAGCAAATTGCTGGGCCGACGAAGGTCTGGATGGACAGATGCTCAGAAACGATGGTCTGATGAAGGGGCTCAAGCTTTAACTGACTTCTTGCAAAAGTCGACAAAGAAATCCATTTCAGGCAGAAAAAACCTGAAAAATTAGGGGTTAAAGGGTTTAATGGCAACCCACTTGACATCCAGCGATTCATCCAAGACACAGAAATTAGGTTTGACTACTTCTGTCACTGTAAGTTGAGTAACATGGATAAAGTCACCTTGATTATTGCACCCTTCGAGGGAACCGCCAAAAAAATAGTATAATGGTATGGACGTTCGCATTAGTGTGAATGCTGCTCAATGTTCCAGAATTGTCTTTAACCCACATCACGAACTTCCAACCTGGGTTCTGTTTCAGAAACGTCTTGAGTCCAGCTTTGGCAGTTATTCAGATCGGGATTGTGCTCTCTGAGAGTGGAACGGGCTGTACATAAAACCTCGACAGGTAGACACATTCTGTGATGAACTAATTCGCCTATCGGCTGTACTAGACTACACCGACGGGAGACATGTGAAGGACAAGACCCGTATTGGCATGACACTCGAGTTCCGTAATGCCTGGACAATGAAGACTCCACATCGCGAGAATTATATGGACTACCTTGACCTGTTACAACAAACAGGACATCAGCTTGAGGATGTTTTGTCCTTTAATAGGACTATCACACGTGACAACCACTCCTCCCACAATGACAAGAGTGACGAGAGAGATTCAACTTCTAAAAACCAACGGAAGAAGGAAAAGGTCTCAGGGAATCATAACCTCAAACCTTTCGCTGCCCCAAATAAGCCACCCCGACAGAAGACTTCTGAGTAGGCAGAAAAGTACAGGAATATTCCTAATACTCTTACAGACAAGTGTCGGCGGTTGAAGCAATGTACAAGGTGTGGACCGGAAGGTCATTTCTGGAGAGCATGTAGTATCCCCCAGCCAGTGGCTGCTTCGTCACAATTGAGTCGTAGGCGGAAGGCTTCCGATCACAATCCCACTAAAGCTCCTGTCCCAAAAGCCTGACGCAATGAAGCGGCGCCCCTTGTTTGGAAGGGTACTGAAGTTCGCGGTTCACGTCCTCAGCTATTGGAGGTAGATACCGATGCATCCGATTAAGGTAAGACTTCGTCTGATGATACCAAAATCCAAAACTAAGACTATGCACAGGCCTACGAGGGTATGTGAGGATAGACTGGTTAGCAAGGAAGAAAAGTGGACAGGTAAGTCTCCCACTCAACCTTACAGGAAGACAAAAGGTAAACAGACTATAGGAATAGTTGGTTACGGCTTTTGGGATTTCTTTTTGTATCATGGGTATGGGTAGGGTTATTATTTCTTCAGTTTGGGTTTTCATTTTTGTTGTTTTAGCATTTGTTTGTATGGTTTACGTCAGGCTGGACTTGATTAGAAATTAAGAAATTCTTCCAAGTTTATCTGAGGAGGGTTTAGTACCCAAAATCATACTGGCGTGATAATCAACACCTTGGCTACATTGATTACGTGACATTTGAAAACTTTGAATGACCGTTGTGGCCGCTCTAGTGTCAAAAGGCAAGAGAATTATTTAACAGTTAACCGTGGTGCTTAAGCGAACATATAAGAATAGGGAAGAGAGACCCGCTAAGCGGATAAGGCTTGTTGGGCCCCCGCATCATACTAGGTCAATACATGTAAAGGTTCACTTGAATTGGACATATAACCAACAGAGACACAGTAGTAAGGCTCTGTTAATCTTAGACAGTAGCACTACCGGCACCGTACTTAGTAGTAGTTGGGTAAAAGAAGTTCAGTTACCGTGTATTCGAAGAGAGAATCCAACCCCTATCGCTGATGCAAGTGGTAATCATATCCGAGGATCAGGGAATCACGATACCAAGACTGTTAGAATGTGGATTGGTGAACATGTGAATGATATGCGTTTTGAACTTGCTGATATGCCTGATACCAAGATTGATGACTATCTACCAATGCCGTGATTGAAGAACCACAATCCAGAAATAGACTGGAAAAAGGATAGTCTTAAGTGGCCCTCTGACTACTGTAAGGCTAACTGCCTAATCGCTAAAAGACGGATAGATTTCTTATCCAGCGAAGAGCTTTTAGCTGAAGATGTCGATAACATCTATTATTTGAGTAGTGTTACGTATACGGGAGAAGAGGGAAAGAACATTAGTCTTAGTCGTTTACCTGAATATAAAGATTATGCGGACATCTTTAGTCAAGAAAAGATAACTTCTCTCTCCCAACACTCTGAATTTGATCATCGTATCGAATTGGAACCAGGGGCTAAGCCACCCTCGGGATCTATCTACCCTTTATCCAAGAAAGAATCAGATGTCTTATGTGACTAGATCAAGGAAATAGAAGAGCAGGGAATGATTAGAAGATCCTCATCCCCTACTGGAGCATCCATTCTCTTTGTACCGAAATCCGATGGGACGCTTTGGTTATGTATAGATTACCAAAGATGAAATAAGCTTACCATTAAGAGTAAGTATCATTTGCCTCTGATGACTGAGCTTAGAAATCGGCTCAGGAAAGCTACAGTGTTCACTAAGTTGGACCTGAAGAATGGCTATTATCCCATCTGTATGGCTGTAGGTGAAGAATAGAAAACCGCATTCAAAGGTTATTATGAACTCTGTGAATATATGGTGATACCGTTTGGGTGATGCAACGCCCCATCAAGATTCCTGAGTATGATAAGTCATCTCTTTCGAGATATCTTAGATGCAGGAGTCATCGCATACATGGTTGATATCCTGATATACTCAGAAACTATTTAGGAACATGTCTCCTTGGTAAGGCAGGTTCTGGAAGGATTGCGGAAGGCAAATCTATATGTTAGTATAAAGAAGTCAACCTTCCATCAGCGAGAAGTAGAGTTCCTAGGATATTAGATAACTGATAATGGAATAGCTATGATGACCAGGAAGGTAGATGAGATCAAGGTGTGGTCTGCCCCTCAGAACGTAAAAGATGTTCAAAGCTTGATGGGCTTTGCCAATTTCTATCGGCGGTTTATTATGGGATTTAGCAAAATAGCAAAACTCTTAACTGACTTAACAAAGAAAGGCATTAAATGGGAATGGACCCCAACATGTTAGAAGGCGTTTAACCATCTGAAAGAAGCATTTACAACAGGTTTCATTCTTACCCATTTTGATGAGATTTGTCCGACTAGAATAGAAACCGATGCCACTGACTTTGCGTTAGGAGCCGTTCTCTCACAACTGTGTGAAAACGAGAAATGGCATTCAGTTGCCTATTACAGTAGGAAGTTCTCCGATGCGGAGGTGAATTATGATGTCCACCATAATGAAATGTCACCTATTGTCGCCGCATTTACTGAATGGGATCATATCTCACGATCGCTCGATCAGGAAATAGTAGTTTACACTGATCACAGGAATTTGGAGTACTTTAATGGTACCAAAACTCTAAATTGTAGACCACACCGTTGGGCAGACTTTCTACAACCATTTAACTTCAAGGTAGTATACCGAGAAGGTTGCTTAAATGGAAAGGCAGATGCTTTGTCAGGGCGTAGCGACTACCGCCCTGAAGGGGGGGTAACTCGTTGCCATGTACATTTTTCCCCCAGTCCAATGGCATATACAGGAGCAACAAGACATCTTGCGACTACAGGTGTTGCAAACTTGTCAAGGTTTTCGCTTGCAGTCAACATTCTTGGCATCACCCAAGACTGCCGTAGAGAATGATCAAGTATACTTAGCTCTATTGAAGGCTGTAGTGAAAGGAGAGAAAGATGTAGATTCAAATTTCGGCATAGCAAACCGGCTACTTCTCTATAAGAATAGATGGTATATTCCTAAAAAGGAGAACCTAAATCGAACAATCATGAAGGCTGAACCTGATTCACCCTTTGCCGGACACTTTAGAACATACAAGACTATTGGAAGGATAAGAGCAACCTTCTTTTGGCCCAAGATGCATGAACACATCACAGAATACGTGAGAACCTGTGATTCCTGTCAAAGGAACAAGCTTATTCGGCACAAGAAGTTTGGGCTACTAGAACCTATTGAAGTTCCTATGAGACCGTGAAATGCTATATCCATGGACTTCATAGTAGCCCTACCAGAGTCAGAGGGATATACAAACGTTTGAGTCATTGTAGACAGGGTTTCTAAAATGGCACACTTCATCCCCCTCAATATTATCTTGAGGGGGATGCAGTGTGCCATAATAGGTACCTCGGTGACCAAGGTACCTATTAAGAAACTTGCTCTTATATTTCTAAAGAAAGTATGGTGATTGCATTGACTGCCAGAATCAATTATATCTGATTGTGATACCCAGTTTACTTCCAAGTTTTTGGTAAGCCTAATGGAACTATTACAAGTCAAGTTGAACGGGTCCACCGCATTCCATCCAGAGACTGACGGACAAACTGAAAGAGTGAATCAGACCCTAGAACAGTATCTAAGAAGTTACTGCTCATACCAACAAGACGATTGGGTCTCATTGCTGCCACTAGCAGAGTATGTCTATAATACATTAGCTTCTGAATCCTCCAAGTTGTCTCCATTTGAGATCAACTATGGGTTCGTCCCGAGGACCAATTGGTCAGGGGCAGTGTCAGACAGACAGGGGATTCACCCGATCAGCGAACTGTTGGTTAGGGATTGGGAAGGAACATGGCTAGATATCAGAAAGACATTGCAAACAGTACATACAAGGAAAAAGAAATGGCATGGCCAAACGCGTCTCCCATCTCTGGAATACATAACACTAGAAGATGGATTGCAGGGGAGAGCAAAGAAGGCGGATCGTCTTATGTTGGATAGAAAGAAGATCTGAACCAAGTGTCCAATGGAGAAGCTTGATCACAAGCAGTTTGAGCCCTTGGCAGTAAACCGAAGAATTGAGACACGAGCTTATGAGCTAGAATTGCCACCAAGATGGACAATTCATCCAGTATTCAATGTTAGGTTATTAGAATCTTACCGGGAGGATCCAATTGGACACCCAGTTGCCAGATTGCCTATGCCAGATATCGTGGACAATGCGCCTAGTTGGGTTATCTCTGAAGTTGTGGATAGCCAATAGTATGGAGATGTAAATGCCAAGTTCCCTCATCGTTTTGTACAATACTTAGTTTCATGGGAAGGGTACAGTGCAGAGAAGAAGTCATGGGAATTATTCGAAAAGCCGGAAAGTACAGCTATTGAAGCACTACGTAATTTCCATAAGAGATATTTTTCCAAACTAAAGGATTATCGTCTCAAACTATAATGGAATGCTAGGTTGGATAGGAAAAGAGGCTAAGTCTAAAAACAGACTTGCTAAAGAGGGGAGTGGTGTAACGACTCTAGAACAGGTAGCTACTACAGTTGACCACCTTACAAGCCAAAATGGTATACCAAGAGGCAATCATAGTAAGTCCAGTCTGGTATACTTAGAATACCATGGTAGACCAAGAGTTAGTATAGGAGTTTACAGGCGAACGATAGCAATGGTTACCCTTAGTAATAAGTATGGTAGCCAAAGGTAGCCAAAGGTAAAATGTTAGACAGGGTAACCTGTCGGAGGGATTACTCGGCAAAACTCAAGTAAACAATAGAAGGGTTACACGAACCTCCGCAGAGACTTTACGAGGTGTCAGGCAGACTGCGGTAGAGATTTCGGGTATGGCAGGGTAAAGTTACCCTACTTTCTGAATCTAGTTACCCTACCTAAGGGGTCCCAGTTACCCTACTTGGAGACCCATTTACCCTACATTCGTCAGCGAATGAATTCTGGAGTATGTTAGAATTACTACTGGTATGGCCGGGATTAGATGTTACTAGTACCACTGGTAACTAAAGGCATACTGGGTCTTGATATAATTAAAGTGGGATTCAACCCCAGTCCTGGACTTGGAATAGGTGTCCAACACCCCCCTCTGGCAACGAGGAATGAGTGGTGCGCAGAGGCAAAATGCCTATGTAGTTGAGAATTTCTATACTAAATCTAAAGAGTGGAGATAGGCTCAGAACACTGAAAACGTCATGGCTGTCTGTCTGACGAGATGCTCTTCGCAGGATATACAGTGGATGTGCGGGTGACCGCCCCAAGAGAGGTCACCTACTTTGGCTCTTTAAGATGCCTGACGGGAATAGACGGGCTCCTACATGCCTAGGGGTAGTAAGAGAGCCACCGGAAGGTCTACCAGGGGATTTAGGGACAAGTTAGATTGCTTCCAAATCTAGTCCGGTAAATGTCAGAAGTCAACCCTGAGTTGAGTAGCCTATCTGTGGGAACGTTATTAGACTCTCGAAGCATATGTCTAATCATGGTAGAGGAAGTCCGCATTGTATTGGCTCCAGGTAGTGCCTCAGGAGGACAACACAACTATGCATCTCCCAGGGGGAGCTTAGTAGTCAACCTAGAATAGTATATTGTATTAGTAGAATCGGTGACTACGAAACTTTCATAAGAGATAATAAAGCTGATGGGCTAGAGAGTTTTATTGACCTGAAGGCTGCGAAGTTGTCTGTAGTTCGCCACTTACAGGACGACGATCGGAAGAGGTTTTCTCTCATGCGGTTGTATTGGAGATACATTGCAGAAACCACTTCCGATTTGTGGACTTAACCATGTCCGAGCTATCCGACAACTTCAAATGTTAAATCAGATGGAGAAGTTTGTCAGGATAACCCTGAGCTAAGAATGGTCCTCACCAGAGGTTATAGTAGTGATGGGTGTTATTGGCTTATACACTATTCTACTTAAACTATAACGCGAACAACACTCTACCCTGATAACTATCGATCCTCGAGAACTTGAATTGAGTGAAGCTTTCAGGCTTAATGATATTAACTTTTACCCTTTGATCTTTTTTATTGAATTTATCTTTATCTTTACTTTGACTTTCAGTCTTTGGTGCGGTCACAACCTTGGAATCCATCTTTCCATATGATGCTCCCGTTACAGGAAGAGTTTGTTTCCTCAGAGATTTTACCTACTCCTTATAAAAAACTTTGTACTCCTACTTTACTATACTAAATATGGTATAGTTCATATCATATAATATCACTCAGATGCCAAGCCTGTTCTTCTTGGCACTTTTTGACCTGCCAAACTGTACATTCTCATGGAAAATTCACTTACTTCCCTCCATTATAATCGTCTGTGATAAAACCATAAGAGAAAACTGTCTGGTAAATCACATTAATACATCTTAATCGAACTCCCTTCCAGACTGAATTTAAAATTCAGTTGTTGTGGTTGAGTTATGAATGCTCTATTTTTCTGTTGTTTTCGTTGTTGGCGAGGGCAGGTTCTGATTAACATGCATCATAGGAAGTTTTCTAACGCTCAGATGAACTATGGCACTGCGGACAAGGAAGCATTGGTGATAGTTGACGCCCTTACAGCATTCCATCACCTCATGGCAGGAAATCAATTCATGATAGTCACTTATCACCAGCCCCCGATGTACCTCATGAGGAGCAGAACACCAACTAGGAACCACCCTTGGTGGCGAGGATACATAGCCCAATTTAGAACAAGAATCATATACCTGCTAGGACAATGGAACTATTTGACAGAGGCTTTATCACATCTTAACACAGAAGACAAAGGTTATCCTCCTACTATGCAAGACCCTAGTTAAGAATATTCGGAAAACCACACCTCACCTCTTACATACTCAATTGAATTCGATCCACATGACATGTCTCGATTTGAAGCTCTCAAGGTTGACTACAACCACAACTACTCAGACTTCAGTAGCAACTGCAGTATCCATCAAGCGGTGCTTGATCCTACTGATTACAGAAAAAAGAACCCTATTAACAATTAGGATGACTATCGGAGCATCCGCAGTGGCCAGAGTGACGAGGAAATAGCACACTCAGCACCTGATTGGTCAGAGCATTTTGTGCAAATATGCCTTGTCCTTGAAGATGATAATATTAGGAATAAGGTTTATGCATGCGAGCTGCACAGCAGCCCCCCCCCCCAATGACCTCCGGCAAGGAGCAATGCAAGACGCTATAGATCCAGTGTTCAATAAGAAAACAATCCTCTCACTGCGGCCTCGACCAGATTAGCCGTTGTTACCGGGCTCATTTCGGAAAAGTGGGGACAAAACAACCTATGTTATTCTCATTAACTGGCTGAAAAAACCATCCAAATCGGACAAAAACTGCGGGAGCTAGAGTAATTTGAATTTCTCTACCCTCAGAGAGCTCTATCTCACTCAGTTTTGGTCGATATCGATGAATCCTTTTTTTAATCTGCAGTTAATAAGCTGCTGTTAGCGTCCCGTTTGTCAGAAACGGGGGCCCCAAAACGAACACTAGACCAGATCTATCGAAAATCAACAAAAGACTGCATGAAGCCCTAGGTTGCACTGCCACACATTTCCCTAGCGAAAGCCCTGAGTGCCTGGTGCACCAGGGCAGAAGAGCCTCACCTACCAAATCTCCCTATGGAGAACCACTCTCCTCCCACAACATTGTCTAAATTATTAGACCACCAAAGCTACCCCATCACGACAGAAAGCTCTACCAGGTATACAATGATATTGCAGAAGAGGGAGAAAGCGAGGTCACAAGATGGGAAAGAATCATGGATAAGAGTTATGTGGTTCAAGCTATGAACAAGATGGAGACTATCTCGAGGGAACAGATGATAAAAGTGTATAGGAACAACCCTGACTACCAATTGGCCCAAGACTCTAGCAATACCTCTCGAGGTGGGAAAATGCAACACTACTACATTCAATAATGGCCTACTCTATACCACCACTCCAGGAGGAGAGGACTGCCTCAACATCCCAAATGGACGTGGGATCAATGGGGAACCACTTAGAGAACTATTGATTAGTGAGATCCACACCAAGAGACACCACAACGCAGATAGAAATCTTTGGTATGCATCTCAATATATCTACTGGCCGGAAATGAGAGAGACTTCTGAGATTTTTTTAGACAATGCGAGCTAAGCCAGGCCAACAAAGAACTCAACACCCTGCCAGTCGATGATGCCCAAATCCTCCCCTTCCCCTCCAAGATATTTTTGAGTTATGTTATTCATTTCATGAGTCTCTTTACCAAGTTGAAGGGCCCGGACTCGGTCTTGGTGGTGGTTGATAGAGCTGTGGGATTCAGCTGGCTGATCCCGGCCTCAGTTATAGCAACGGCAGTACAAACCACTAAGCTACTCCAGACCCATATTTTTATACCTCATGGAGTATCTACCTCGATTGTCAGCGATGCTGACCCACGATTCACCTCTAAGTTCTGGAAACAGACACTCAAGACTATGGGAATTGAACACATTAGGACTTCGCCTGGCCATCACCAAACGAATGGGCAGGCTGAAAGAAAGATCAGGGAGCTCAAGACTACCTTGAGAAACTTCACCAACCTCTGCCAAACCAATTGGCTCACCTCCCTCCCTGAAGTGGCAGCATATTCTAACACTGGTCACTCTGATACTATCAAAATGTCCCCATACAAAGCGGTGTATGGGGGTGACTAGGCTCTCTTAAACACCTACCAGGTCTACCCTTCCGCTGTCCCTGCCTCTGACAATTATTACAACTGACATCAGGAGATCAGGAATGCGGTATACTCAGCTTTGAAACTAGCAAGAGTTAGATCTACTACAAGCGCTGGGAAAAGAAAGGATGATTTCAAGCCTGTTGGGATTGGGGGGATGATTATGATATTTGGAGAACAATTTACAACAGAATCTGGCAGGTCCAGGAAGCTACAACCACGATGGAGAGGTCCCTTTGTAGTTGTCAAATTCGATAAGCTTACCCAAAACTACACAGTTAGTATGAATTCAAGGATATATCGACACCAGAGAGGGGTGTTCCACTGCTCAGTTGTCAAGCCCTATCACTCTAACCATCATCAACGATTCCCTGGAAGGGCCCATGCCAAACTGGCGCTCATCCTAATTGATGATGACCAAGAGTGGCAAGCTGAGACGATTCTTCACCCTAGAACGAGGTATGTAAGAGGACAGTTTTTGGTCAAATGGAAAGGTTACCCCAATAGTGAGAATAGTTGGAAACCTGTGGAAGAACTCAAGAATGTGGAAGATCTAGTGCAGGCATGGTGGACTGGAAACATGCCAGGGTAGGAATTTCCTACTGTTTTTTCCCCTTGTATTACGGTTTGCTTCTCTTGTACTAAGGATGGTTATGTACAATATTCTGAGGAACCCGTAGTGGATTTGGGATTCCGGGAACCCCATTTAGATACTGAGTACGATAGCGATGAGATTTAGGTTTCTTTGTTCTATGTTTGAAAGGAGGTTTTCATTTTGTTTTTGGGGTGTAACCGGTACAGGTTACTGGTTTTGTTTCGGAGTACCTCAGCAAAAATAATGCTTGGCACCTGGTGCGCCCACTGCGTCTGGCGCACCTAGGGCACATAACGTCAACCGCGAATCAGGACGCAACCACTTAAACTAATTATCACTGGGCGCAACTTGCGCAACACCAGATCTTCAGGGCGTCACCTGGTGCAACACCATATCTTCTGGGCATCA
>Ga0307507_10004649_pt1 | contig 23876 bp, 22 predicted proteins | sample 7_EM_MG_FD_207223 | JGI IMG/M metagenome (GOLD analysis project Ga0307507, IMG submission 207223) | Populus trichocarpa ectomycorrhiza microbial communities from riparian zone in the Pacific Northwest, United States - 7_EM | ecosystem: Host-associated > Plants > Roots > Unclassified | place...
CGCCCCAGCCCGCCAGCGTCAGCTCCTGGCCGACCGACGGCGTCACGCGGTTCACCGTCAGCGGCGTGACCGTCGTGACCGGGGTGTCCAGCCGGGCCAGTGCGATGTCGCTTTCGGCTGCCTGCACCACGGACGTCACCTTGCGCGCGACGCCGGACTCGGTCGCTTCGTCGGTCAGGCCCAGCGTCACCGTCGTCGGATAGGGGACGCGGCCGGAGACCCGGTTGCGTTGCGCGTCGTGGAAGCAGTGCCCGGTCGTGAGGATCCAGCCGGGCGCGACCAGCGAACCGGTGCAGTAGCTCGCGTACGTCGAGCCGTCCGGGCGGGGGATGTTCGTCATGGCCAGCTTCGCGACGAACCCGAACCTGCCGGGTGGGACGTCGGAGCCGTTGGCCACCGCGTGGGCGGCCGGGGCGGTGAGCACGGTCAGGACTACGGCGCAGAGCAGGGCGCGAACGCGCATTCTTCCCCTTCGGTCGATGATCGACCTTCGAGGCTAGAGCTGGTGGGGCGCCGCGGGAATTACCTGCTCGGGCGTCACGCGAACGGGCCCCGGGCAGTAACGCCCGGGGCCCGTCGACAAAGAAACAATCAGCCGATGTGCGAAGCGATCCAGTCGGCGACCACGTCGACGCGCGCGGTGGTCTCGGCCTGGTCGTGGGGGCAGTCGGGGCCGTCGCTCTCGATCGACACCAGCTTGCCGCCGGGGCCGTAGCCCGCGGGGACGAAGTACGGCGCACCGGAGTCGTAGGTGCAGGCACTCGTCGTCGACGTCGGGGCGAAGCCCTTGACACCTACATAAGCGGTGTCGACCGTCGCGACCTTCATCTGACCCTGCTGGAGCTTGGTCGACGGCGTCGGGTTGGTCGCGGTGAGGCTGCCCCAGCCGGCCAGCGTCACCGTCTGCCCGATGGCCGGCGTCTTCCTGTTGATCGACAGGGGCGTGACGCCGATGACGGCCTTGTCCAGCTCGGCGATCGCGATGTCGTTGCTCGGCGACTGGTAGACCGTGACGACGTTGCGCGTGATGCCGGGCGTGCTCTGGTCACTGGTGCCGAGCAGCACGGACGTCGGGTACGGCACCGGGCCGGACACCGGGTTGCGCGCCGCGTCGTGGAAACAGTGACCCGCGGTGATGATCCACTTCCGGGCGATCAGCGAGCCGGAGCAGCCGCTGTTGTACTTGGTGCCGTCCGGACGCGGGATGTCCGTCATCGTGAGCTTCGCGGCGAACTTGAACGTCCCCTGCGGAACGTCGGAGCCGTTCGCGACCGCGCCGGCCGGGCCGGCGGTGGCCACGGTCGTCGCCGCGGCGGCGAGCACGAGGAAAGCGGCAGAGAAAACTGCGCGAACGCGCATTCGAACCCCCGGGTGGTTGTGACCGGCTTCCCCAGCCGGCGATGGGGGCAGAGTAGCGGGTGGCGGCGGGGTTTCCGCCGCCACCGCGCGAAAAATCAGTTCACTCCGACGAGATCCACCACGAAAATGAGCGTTTCGCCCGGCTTGATCACGCCGCCCGCGCCACGCTCGCCGTAGGCCAGGTGCGGCGGGATGACCAGCTTGCGCCGGCCGCCGATCTTCATCCCGGCGACGCCCTGGTCCCAGCCGGAGATGACCTGCCCGGCGCCGAGCCCGAAGCGCAGCGGCTCACCGCGGTTCCACGACGCGTCGAACTCTTCGCCGGTCGAGTGCGAGACGCCGACATAGTGCACCGTCACGGTCTTGCCCGCCTGGGCTTCCACACCGTCACCCACGGTGAGGTCGGTGATCTCGAGGTCCGCCGGCGGCGCGCCTTCCGGGCGGTCGATAAGAGGCTTTTCCAAGGTCATGGGCCTCACCGTACCGAGGTGTGACAGGCTGCGCCGAACGGCCTACACCCTTGGAATGAAGAACGCGAAAAGTCTTCACAATTGGCCTACCGCTCGGTAGCGTGCGCTTCGTCACTCTCTAACATTGAGGGGAGCCTGGTATGCGACGTGGCATCCGCACCCTGTCCGTTACGGCACTGGCGGCCTTGGTGGCCGGGCTCACCCAGGTCGCCCTGACCTTGCCGACCGCGCAAGCCGCGGTCGCCGCCAACGACTATTGCGGGGGGCAGTGCAGCGACATCCTGCCTCCCGGCGAAAACGGCAGCGCGACACTCGCCGAAATCCTGGCGCACAAGGTGCTGGGCACCCGGCCGGCGCACGCGTCCGATCAGCTCACCAAGTACAACGCCCTGTCGTCCGGCTACAAGACGCTGACCACGGGCACGATCAACACGTTCTTCAACGACGCCTCCTTCGGCGTCGCCGCCGACCAGGTCGCCAGCACGACTTCGCCGCGCTCGGACGTGACCATCGTCCGTGACAAGGCCAATGGCGTCCCGCACATCACCGGGACTACGCGCTCAGGCACCGAGTTCGGCGCCGGCTACGCCGCCGCGCAGGACCGGCTGTGGCTGATGGACGTGCTGCGCCACGCCGCCCGCGGCCAGGTGACGCCGTTCGCCGGCGGCGCGGAGGCGAACCGCGAACTGGAGCAGCAGTTCTTCGCGAACGCGCCGTACACCGAGCCTGAGCTGCAACAGCAGATCGACCGCGTCGCTTCCAGCGGCCCGCGCGGCGTGCAGGGCCTGGCCGACGCACAGGCCTATGTGGACGGCATCAACAAGTACATCACCGACTCGCACAGCGGCCGGTACTTCCCCGGGGAGTACGTGCTGACCGGGCACGTCGACGCGATCACCAACGTCGGCACCATCGACCCGTTCAGGCTGACCGACCTGGTCGTGCTGGCCTCGCTGATCGGGGCGGAGTTCGGCGCCGGTGGTGGCGGCGAGGTGCAGAACGCGGTCGCGAAGCTCGCGCTGCAGGAGAAGTACGGCGTGGTGCAGGGCGAAAAGGTCTGGCAGAGCCTGCGGGCCGAGGACGACCCCGAGGCCGTCAAGACCCTGCACGACGGCCAGACCTTCGACTACGGCAAGACCCCGGCCAACCCGGTCGGCCAGGCCCTGCCGGACAAGAACTCCGTGACGTCGCAGCAGCTCGTCTTCGACAAGACCGGTTCCGCGGGCACCGCCACCCCGGCCACGGTGAACGTTCCCGCGCCCGCGGACCAGGAACCCGCCCGCGGGATGTTCGACAACGGCGTGCTCCCCGCGAACATGCTGAGCGAGAAGCACGGCATGTCGAACGCGCTGGTCGTGTCCGGCTCGAAGACCGCCAGCGGGCACCCGGTGGCCGTGTTCGGCCCGCAGACCGGGTACTTCGCACCGCAGCTGCTGGTGCTGCAGGAACTGCAGGGTCCGGGGATCAGTGCTCGTGGCGCGGCCTTCGCGGGCTTGAGCATGTACGTGCTGCTCGGCCGCGGCCAGGACTACTCGTGGAGTGCGACGACGTCGGCGCAGGACATCATCGACAACTACGCGCTCGAGCTGTGCGACCCGAGCGGCAAGGCGCCGACGAAGGACTCGAACTTCTACACCTACCAAGGCCAGTGCGTGGCGATGGATACGGTGGAGCGCAAGAACTCCTGGACCCCGACGCTGGCCGACGGCACCGCGGCCGGCTCGTACACCCTGCGCAGCTACCGGACCAAGTACGGACCGGTGACCAGCAGGGCGACGGTGGGCGGCAAGCCGGTGGCGTACACGCAGCTGCGCTCGTCGTACTTCCACGAGGCCGACTCGTTGATCGGCTTCCAGGAGCTCAACGACCCCGGCTTCGTCAATTCGGCGGCGGACTTCCAGAAGGCCGCGCAGGACATCAACTTCACGTTCAACTGGTTCTACGCCGACTCCAAGGACATCGCGTACTACAACTCGGGCGCCAACCCGGTCCGGCAGTCCAATGTGGACCCGAACATGCCGGTGTGGGGCAACGCCGGGCACGACTGGGTCGGCTGGAACCCGGCCGGGAACCTGGCGAGCTACACGCCGCCGGCGCAGCACCCGCAGTCGATCAACCAGGACTACTACGTCAGCTGGAACAACGCGCAGGCCAACGGCTACGCAGCGGCTGGCGCGGACAAGTCGGCGGTGCACCGCGTCGACCTGCTCGACGCGCGGGTGAAGAAGCTGATCACCAGCGGCACCAAGGTCACCCGGGTCAACCTGGCCCAGGCGATGGAGGAGGCGGCGCAGGCCGATCTCCGCGCGGAACGCGATCTGCCGCTGCTGCTGCAGGTGCTCGACAAGACGCCGACCACCGGTGCGGCCGCGGACGCCGAAGCGAAGCTGAAGACGTGGCTCTCGCACGGGCAGCTGCGTACGGAGACTTCGCCGGGCAGCAAGGCGTACGCCGATGCTGACGCGATCCGGATCTTCGACGCCTGGTGGCCGCTCCTGGTCTCCGCCGAGTTCAAGCCCGCCCTGGGCGACACCGCCTACACGGCGATGACCAACGTGCTGAACATCAACGAAAGCCCGTCCGGTTTCCAGAACGGGACGCCGGGCCTGCACGTCGGCCAGCCGCACAAGGGCTCGTCGTTCCAGTTCGGCTGGTGGGGCTACGTGAACAAGGACATCCGGCAGGTGCTCGGCCAGCCGGTGGCCGGTCCGCTGGGGCAGACGTTCTGTGGCAACGGCAACGTCACCACGTGCCGCCAGGCCCTGGTCGACTCGCTGACCTCGGCGGCGGGGCAGTCCGCTTCGACGGTCTACCCGGGCGACGGCTCCTGCTCGGCCGGTGATCAGTGGTGCGCCGACACGATCGTCCACACCGCGCTCGGCGGCATCACGCAAGACAAGATCACCTGGCAGAACCGCCCGACGTTCCAGCAGGTCGTCGAGTATACCGCGCACCGCGGCCAGAGCATCGCGAACCTGGCCACCACGAAGACGGTCAGCGCGACCAGTGCGGAGACCGGCGCCTACAACTCGCCGGCGTCGAACGCGATCGACGGCGACGCGTCGACGCGCTGGGCGAGCGACTGGAGCGACGACCAGTCCATCGCCGTCGACCTCGGCTCGGTGCAGCCGGTGTCGCGGGTGATGCTGAACTGGGAGTCGGCCTTCGGCCGCGGCTACCAGATCCAGCTCTCGCCGGACGGCGTGACCTGGCGGGACGCGGCCGTGATCACCGACGGCGATGGCGGCACGGACAACATCGCCTTCACCCCGTCGGACGCCCGGTTCGTGCGGATGCAGGGTGTCCAGCGAGGCACGAAGTACGGCTACTCGCTGTACGAGTTCGAGGTGTACGAGCACTGAACCTCGCCGGCTCACCTGCGGACGCGCGGGTGAGCCGGCCTCATTCCTGGCTACCGTGGGCGGATGGACGACTGGACCCCGCGCACCAAGGCCGTCGCCGCCGGACGCCCGCATGGCCCCGGCGAGCCGCTGAACACGCCGATCGTCGCCGCCAGCACCTTCGAGGCCGGCGGCGATTTCACGTACTCGCGCAGCGAGGGCACGCCCACGTGGGTGGCGCTCGAGGAAGCCGTCGGCGCTCTCGAAGGCGGGCACGCGACGGCGTTCGCCTCCGGCGTCGCGACCCTCTCGGCCGTGCTGGACCTGCTGCCGGTGGGTTCGCACGTCGCCGTTCCCACCTTCAGCTACGCCGTGACACGCGGGGTGCTGGCTCACGCGCAGAAGCTGGGCAGGCTCACCGTCACCGAGCTCGAGCCGACTGACACCGCGGCTTGGCTCGCGTCCGAAGCCGACCTGCTCTGGCTGGAGTCGCCGACCAACCCGACGCTCGACGTGATGGAGATCGAGACCATCGCGAAAGCCGCTCGCGGCCGGGTTGTCGTCGACAACACCTTCGCGACGCCGCTGCTGCAGCGGCCGCTGGAGCTGGGCGCGGACGTCGTCGTCCACAGCGCGACGAAGCTGATCGGAGGGCACAGTGACCTGCTCCTCGGGATCACCGTCGCCGCTGATGAGGAGCTCGCGGCGCAGCTCAAGGCCGCGCGGACCCGCGTCGGATCGACGCCCGGTGCGCTGGAGGCGTGGCTCGCGCTGCGGGGGCTCCGGACCATGCCGGTCCGGCTGGCCGAGCAGTCCCGCACGGCCGCGCTGCTGGCCGGGCGCCTCGGCGAGCACCCCGCTGTGACGCGGGTGCGGTACCCGGGCTTCGGGATGATGGTCGCCTTCGAACTGGCCGACGCCGAGACGGCCGACCGGTGCTGCGCGTCGGTCCGGCTGATCCGGTCCGCGACGAGCCTCGGCGGGGTCGAAAGCCTGGTCGAACGGCGGGCGTGGCTGGCGGGCGAGGAGCGCGTCCCGGCCGGGCTGATCCGCTTCAGCGTGGGCCTCGAGGACCCGGAGGACCTCTGGCGCGATCTGTCCATCGCCCTCCCGGAGTAACACGGACGGCTGAATCCTCGATAGTCGCGGCATTGCAGGTCACCGCCTTTGGGAGTCGTCGTGCGTAGAACGCTGAACCGGGTCGCGGGGGTCGTCTTCGCGGGTGCCCTGATCACCTTCGCTGCCACGCCGGCCGCGCTGGCACAGGACGAATCCAGCACGTCACCCACGGAAACCAGCACGTCCACCTCGGAGACCACGACGTCGAGCAGCCCGACGAGCACCACGTCCGAGACCACGACGCCCACGTCGAGCACCGCCCCGATCGAGTCGTCCGATGTCAAGACCACGGAAAAGCGGCTCGCGCCGGAGCTGAAGGAAGAGACCCAGGCGCCCCCGAAGGACGACGACTACCAGGACGGCGTCGGTCACGGCTTCGTCGGTCTCAGCGGCGAGGGGATCTTGGTGGTCGCTTGCGCGTCCGGCAAGGTCGGGGCCATCTACACCCAGAATCTCAGCGTCACGGCGGGGCCGGACCAGGACGAGTCCGACGGCCGGCTCTGGAACTACACGGTGACCGTCGTGACCCCGCCGACCGGTCCGACCGGCCGGTTCGCCTTCACCTGTGACGGCGTCGAAGGCATCGGGATCGTCGACTTCGAGCAGGAGCAGCCGCCGACGACCACCACGACCGCTTCGTCGAGCACGGCGCCCATCACCACGGCGAGCGTGCCGAGCACCACGACGACGACCACCACCGCTCCCGGCAACGCCGCACCGAAGGCCCAGGTCAAGGTCGCGCCCAAGGGCGGGGTCGAGACCGGCTTCGGCGGCATGGCCCGGTGACGCTCCGCCGGGCGGGCGTGGCGTTCGCCCTCGTGCTGACGCTGGCCGGCTGCGGCGCCTCGGAGACACCCCCCGCGGCCGCGCCCAAGGCGCCTGCCCCCTCGTCGGTCCCGGTGAGCGTGCCGTTCAAGGGCCTCCGGCCGACGTCGGTGAAGATCCCCAAGATCGGCGCGGAGTCCAGCCTGCTCGCGGTGGCGGTCAAGACCGACGGCTCGATCTCCGTCCCTTCGGTGCACACACCGATGCAGGCGGCCTGGTACAAGCTCTCGCCGGTGCCCGGCGACGTCGGCCCGGCGATCGTGCTCGGGCACGTCGACGGCGACAAGAAGCCGGGCATCTTCTACAAACTCAAGGACCTCAAGCCCGGCGACGAGGTGGACGTCGACCGCAGCGACGGCAAGAAGCTGAAGTTCGTCGTCGACCGCGTCACCCAGGTCCCGAAGGACACGTTCCCGCGCGAGGCCGTCTACGGCAACAGCGACAAGCCGGAGCTGCGGCTGATCACCTGCGGCGGCGTGTTCGACCACGCCGAGCACAGCTACAAGGACAACATCGTCGTCTACGCGAACCTAGCCGACACCTGAGCCAGGGTACGGAAACGCCGGCTTCGATTCGGACTCCGGGCACACCCAGCGCCGCATGCCGGCGTCGCAGGCCGCATAACCCCAGTTGATCAGGTGTTCCTGCAACGACTCGGAGAAGCGCGTCAGCCGGGTCGGCGTCTGGGACAGCTCACGGGTCTGCGCAATCGGGGCGACGAGCGCGCCCTCCAGCTCGAAGTTCGTGATGTCGCTGCTGGTCGCCCAGTACGTCCCGGCGAACACCTTGTCCTTGTAGGACTTCAGCAACGTGCCGGTGCGCAGCGAGCGGACCTGGTTGTCGGTCACGGTCATCACCCGCACCAGTTGCCGCGGCCAGTCGCGTTTCGGGTTCTCGACCGGCCGCATCCGCTTGCCCGCGTCGCTGACCAGCACGGTCGCCCTCTGGTTCTCGATCGGGTCGAGGCCGAGGTTGTCGTACACGCCGGCATCGCTGAGCACGATCTTGCGCGAGGTGTCGTGCGGATCCCGGATCACCACCGGTGAGAGCAGCGGCGGGAACGCCGAGGACGCCGCGACCGCGGTCGCCAGCGGCACCTGGCCGTGCGCGCCGTCCTGCCGGAAGAACCACCAGAGCTCGCCGTCCTGGAGGTTCGTCGCGGTGAAGATGAACTGCGGGCCCGCCGGGTCGAGGTCCGCCAGCTTGCAGTCGCCGAACAGGTGCTTCCGGTACGCACGGGCCAGTTCCTCGCCCGCGCTGCGCCACGGGGTGACCATCGCCTTGAGCACGACCGGGATGTCGAGCCGCGTGCGTGCGAGCTTGCGGACCGGCTGCAGGATCTCCTTTTCGAAGTTCTCCGCGACGCCGTCGTCCCCGAAGTACAGCCGGCTCCACCGGTGTGCGAGCACCCCGGCGATGATCGAGCCGCCGGACACGCTCGACACCGCGGTCAGCTTCGGCAGCCAGCCGAGTTCGTTGAGCCGCCACAATGCGCCCGCATGGAAGAGCATCGCGCGATAGCCGCCGCCCGACAGTGCGAGCCCGACGCCTTCGCGGTTCGTGGAATCCATGGCTACCCCCTCACGCGACGAGTCGCCCTACTGTCTCATCCCGTTACGCCAGCAGCGGTATGAGTAGCGGCCGCTGCTCGATCGGGACGTATTCGGCGTAATTGTCGTACAACGCCTGTTTGGCCAGCTGGGACGCACCGGCGCCGTCGGCTGCGCGGATAGCGTCGAGGACCGCGGCGTGGTGCGCCAGCCAAGTCTGCATCAGCGACGTCCGGTTGCTGGCGTGTTCGAGCTTGTCCTCGATCAGCTCCAGCACGACCCCGCGCACGACTTCTTCGCTCACCACCAGCAGCGGGTTGCGCGAGATCCGCGCGATCACTTCGTGGAACGCGACGTCCGCGCGGCTGAACTCGGCATACCCGTGCGTAACGCCCTCGCGCATCGACTCCAGGGCCGCGTCGAGCCCGGCCAGGTCGTCGTCAGTGCGCAGGTTCGCGGCCAGCAGGTGCGCCGAACCGTCGAGGATCATCCTGAACTGCAACAACTCCGCGAGCCCGACGTGCTCGGCGCGCGCGAGCCGGTGCATCGAGCGGTGCAGCGCGACGGGTGAGGCGGCGAGGACTTCCGGGCCGCGCGGGTCGCCGGGCCGTGAGCGGATCATTTCCGCTGCCTGCAGGACACGCAGTGCTTCCCGGATCGTCGAGCGGCCGACACCGAACTGCGTCATCAGCTCGCGCTCGCTCGGCAGCCGTTCGCCGGGTTTCAGCGTGCCGCTGACCACGGCCTGCTCGATCTGCTCGACGACCCGCTCGTAGGCGCGGACCGGAGCCACCGGTTCGAACCGCATCTCTTGACCTCGGCGTCCCCTCCGGTGCAGGCTACTGGTCAGACCAGTGTACCGACCTGGAGGCCAGATGAAAGCCCGACTTCACGCGGTGGCGGTAGCGCTGCTGCTCGTGGTGTCCGGCTGCTCGGCCGGGTCGACGGCCAGTGTTTCCGCAGGTCCGGACACCCTTTCGGTCGGCTTCACGGCCGAGCCTGCGAACTTCGACTTCACCCGCACGGACGGCGCCGCGATCCCGCAGGCGCTGCTCTACAACGTCTACGAAGGGCTGGTGAAGCTCGACGCGGACGGGCACGTCGTGCCGCTGCTGGCGAAGTCGTGGACGATCAGCCCGGACCGTCGCACGTACGACTTCCAGCTGCAGTCGAATGTCCGCTTCAGCAATGGCGCGCCCTTCACCGCCGAGGACGTCAAATTCTCGCTGATGCGCGTGAAGACGAACTGGACGATCTCGATCAAGGCGGCGATGGACGTCGTCGACCACGTCGACGTCGTGGCGCCGGACCATGCGCGGGTCGTGCTGTCCAAGCCGTCGAACGGCTGGCTGTTCAGCCTGACCAGCCGCCTCGGCGCGATGTTCAGTCCTACCGGCGTCGCCGACCTGGCGAACAAGCCGATCGGCACCGGACCGTACGAAGTGGCTTCGCGCCGGCGCGGTGACTCGATCGTGCTGAAGGCGAATCCGGCCTACTGGGGCCGGAAACCCGCTTACACCACCGTCGTCCTGAAGTACATCAAGGACCCGACCGCGCTGAACAACGCCTTGCTCAGCAACGGGATCGACGTCATCTCCGCGATCACCGCGCCGGACTCGCTCCCGCAGTTCCAGGGCGACGACCGGTTCACCGTCGTCCAGGGCACCTCGAACAGCGAGGTCACCCTGGCGATGAACAACGCCCGTCCGCCGCTGAACGACGTCCGCGTGCGCCAGGCGCTGACGTACGCGATCGACCGGAAAGCCTTGCTGGACACGGCATGGGCTGGGCGCGGCACGCTGATCGGTAGCATGGTCCCGCCGACCGACCCCTGGTACGAGGACCTTTCGCAGGTCTACCCCTTCGACCCGGCGAAGGCACGCCAGCTGCTCGCCGGGATGAACCTGAACCTGCGGATGCGGATCCCGAACCTGCCCTACGCCATCGCGGCCGCGCAGGTCGTCCAGTCGCAGCTGGCCGACGTCGGCGTCCGCACCACGATCGAGCCCCTCGACTTCCCGGCGGTGTGGCTGAAGCAGGTCTTCACCGACCACGACTACGACCTGTCGATCATCCAGCACGTCGAGGCCCGCGACATCACGACCTTCGGCAAGCCGAAGTACTACTGGGGTTACGACAGCAAGCGCGTCCAGCAGCTCCTGGCCGATGCCGACAGCGGCACGCCGGAACAGCAGGTCGCCGCCATGAAGCAGGTCGCGCGCCAGATCAACGCGGACGCTGCGGCCGACTGGCTGTTCCTGTTCCCCAACGTGATCGTGGCGAAGGCGAAGGTCGGCGGGTTCGTGCAGAACCAGGTCAGCGAGTCGTTCGACCTCACCGGATTGGCGCTGCGATGACCGTCAAAGTGCTGCGCCGCCTGGCGATCCTGCTGGTCAGCGTGCTGGTCGCGTCGATCGTGGTGTTCCTGTTCATGGCTGTGCTCCCCGGTGACCCGGCGCAGGTCGCCCTCGGTGTCAACGCGACGCCGGAGCTGCTCGCGAAGACGCGCGCGGAGTTCGGCGTCGACCGTCCCCTTCTCACGCAGTACCTCGACTGGATCGGCGGCGTGCTGCGCGGCGACTTCGGCCGCTCGTACGTCACGCGCGAAACCATCGGCCCGCAGCTGCTCGACCGCCTCGGCGTGACGCTCTGGCTGGTCGGCGCCGGGATGCTGGTGGCGCTCGTCATCGCGATCCCGGCCGGGACGTTTGCCGCGGTAAGGCACCGGAAGCCGTCCGGCGCCGGCGTTTCCGGGCTGTCGCAGATCGGCGTCGCGATCCCCGCGTTCCTCGCCGGGATCATCCTCGTGCAGATCTTCGCGGTGCAGCTGCGCTGGCTGCCCTCGGGCGGGTGGACGCCGCCGGAGCAGGACTTCGGCGAATTCGCGCGTGGTCTCGTGCTGCCCGCGCTGTCGCTCGGGCTGGTGCAGGGCGCAGTGCTCACGCGGTACGTCCGGTCCGCGGTGCTCGACACGCTCGGCCAGGACTACCTGCGCACCGCCCGCTCGAAAGGCCTCCGTCCTGGACAAGCCCTGGTGCGCCACGGCCTGCGCAACGCGTCCGTGCCGGTGGTCACGGTGCTCGGGCTGCAGCTGGCGACGCTGCTGATCGGCGCGGTCGTCGTCGAGCGCGTCTTCGTCCTGCCAGGCCTGGGCAGCATGCTGCTGGACGCGGTGTCGGCGCGGGATCTCCTGACCGTGCAAGGGATCGTGCTGGTGCTGGTGGTCGGCGTGCTGCTGGTCAACTTCGTCGTCGACGTCCTGTACACGGTGCTCGACCCGAGATTGCGAGGATCCTGATGCGCAGTCTCAAGATCGGCGGCTTCCTGATCGGCCTGGTCGTGCTCGCCGCGCTGCTGTCGTTCGTGTGGACGCCGTTCGACCCGGTGAAGGTCGACGCGGCTCATCGCCTGCTCGGGTTCAGCGGCTCGCACTGGTTCGGCACCGACAAGTTCGGCCGGGACGTGCTCAGCCAGCTGATGGTCGGCGCGCGCACCACGCTGTACGTCGGCGTCGTCGCGGTCGGGATCGCCGCCGTGATCGGCACGCCGCTGGGGATCCTTGCCGGGATGTCACCGCGGTGGCTCGGCGAGTTCGTCATGCGCGTGAACGACCTCGTGCTCGCGTTCCCCGCGCTGCTGCTGGCGATCATGTTCGGCGCGGTGTTCGGCGCGGACACGCTCACCGCGATGGTCGCGATCGGCATCGCGACCATCCCGTCGTTCGCGCGGATCGCGCGCTCGGGGACGTTGCAGGTGATGAGCACCGAGTTCGTGCTCGCCGCGCGGGCCGGCGGCCGGTCGCGGCCGACGATCGCCGCGCGGCACGTGCTGCCGAACATCGCGGGGCTGCTGATCGTGCAGGCGTCGGTGTCGTTCGCGATCGCCGTGCTCGCCGAAGCGGCGTTGTCGTTCCTCGGTTTCGGCACGCGACCGCCGACGCCGTCGTGGGGCCGGATGCTGCAGGAATCGCAGGAACTGCTGACCGTCCACCCGCGCCTCGCGCTGGTGCCGGGCATCGCGATCGCGGTGGCCGTGCTGGGCTTCAACCTCCTCGGCGACGGCCTGCGCGACCGGCTCGACCCCCGATTGGCGGCCCGCGTATGACTTTGTCGGTAGAGGGTTTGACGGTTGGCTCGCTGGTCCGGGACGTCTCGTTCGAGATCGGCGCGGGCGAGCGCGTCGGGCTGATCGGTGAGTCCGGCTCGGGGAAGTCGTTGACGGCGTTGTCGATCATGGGCTTGCTGCCCGACGAGCTCAGCGCGTCCGGCTCGGTGTCGTTGCACGGCCGCGAGTTGCTGGGCGCACCCGAGCGGGAGCTTGCGCGGCTGCGCGGCGCTGAGCTGTCGATGGTGTTCCAGGAGCCGATGACGGCGTTGAACCCGGCGATGCGCGTCGGCCGGCAGGTCACCGAGCCGATCCGGGTGCACGGGCGGCCGCGGCGGACGGCTGAGGAACTCCTGGAAGCTGTCGGCCTGCCCGACACCGCTCGCGCGTACCCACACCAGCTGTCCGGTGGCCAACGCCAACGCGTTGTCCTTGCGATGGCCGTGGTGAACAACCCCTCGCTTCTGATCTGTGACGAGCCGACAACCGCTCTCGATGTCACTGTGCAGGCTCAGATCCTGTCGCTGATTCAGACCTCGTTGCCCGCTGAGAGCGCCCTGTTGTTCATCACGCACGACCTAGCCGTTGTTGCTTCGGTGTGCGAACGCGTGCTGGTGATGTTGGACGGCGAAGTCGTCGAAGCGGGTTCGACGCGCGAAGTCCTGACGGCGCCGAAGCACGCGTACACGCGGAAGCTGCTTGAAGCGTCCGATCTGGAGGCGCGCCGATGATCCTTGAAGCCCGCGACCTCGAACGCCGGTATGCGCGCCGGGACGTCCACGCGTTGCGCGGCGTCAGCTTCGACGTCGAGGCCGGACAGCGGTTCGGCATCGTCGGAGAGTCCGGTTCCGGCAAGTCCACTCTGGTCCGGCTGCTGGCCGCATTGGACCGGCCGACCGCCGGGACCGTGGCGTTCCAAGGGCGCCGGATCGACGACCTGCCGGAGCGGAAGCTCGGATTTCTGCGCTCCGAGCTGCAGATCGTCTTCCAGGATCCGATGGGTTCGCTCGACCCGCGCATGCGCGTCCGGGACATCATCGCCGAGCCGCTCGGTCACCGAGACCCAGCGCGGGTCGCGGAACTGCTCGTGGCGGTGGGGCTTCCGGCGGATGCGGCCGGGCGGTATCCGCACCAGTTCTCCGGCGGCCAGCGGCAGCGGATCTCGATCGCCCGTGCGTTGGCGCCGAAGCCTTCGGTGCTCATCGCCGATGAACCGGTCAGCGCACTGGACGTCTCGGTGCGCGGCCAGATCCTCGACCTCCTCGACGACCTGGTGTCGCAGTTCTCGCTGACGCTCGTGTTCGTGTCGCACGACCTCGGCGTGGTGCGGCACGTGTGCGACCGCGTCGCGGTGATGCGGCGCGGCGAGATCGTCGAGCTGGGCGACGTCGAGCAGGTCTATGACGCGCCCGAGCACGAGTACACCCGGGAACTCCTGGCCGCCGCGCCGAGCTTGCGCGCGGCGCTGGCCCGGCTGAGCGAAGGAGGCGGCGATGCCTGAGTACCCGGACGGCCTGCCGATCGGCGCGGACTGGGTGTCCACAGCGGACGTCCTGCCAGTGGTCTTCCCGTACGACGGCAGCGTGGTCGGCACCGCGCCGGTCGGGACACCCGAGCTGGCGAAGCGCGCTGTGGACGAAGCTGTCGGGGTTGCGCGCGAAGTCGCTTCGCTGCCTTCGCGGGTCAGGCGGACGTTGCTCAACGAAGTCGCTTCGGCGATCGAAGCGCGGCGCTCGGAGCTCGAGGACCTTCTCGTGTTGGAGACCGGCAAGCCGCTGGTCGACTGCCGCGTCGAGGTCGCTCGCACGATCGTCACCTGGCAGGCCGCGGCCGAGGAGGTCTCGCGGATCCACGGCGAGACCGTGCCGCTCGACCTGCTGCCCTCCGGCGACGGCCTGGTCGGGTTCTGGAAACGCAAGCCGATCGGCGTGGTCGTCGGCATCGCCGGGTTCAACTACCCGCTGCTGCTCGCCTCGCACAAGATCGCGCCCGCCATCGCCGCGGGCTGCCCGGTGATCGTCAAACCCGCACCGCAGACTCCGCTGGCTACGCTGTGGCTGACGCACCTGGTCCGCTCGCTCGCACCGATCCCGGCGATGGTCCAGCTGGTCACCGGCGACGCTTCGGTGGGCGCTGCGCTGACGACCGACCGCCGGATCGGCGCGGTCTCGTTCACCGGCTCGGCTGCGGTCGGGCACCGGATCGCCCGCGACGCCGCGCCTACGAAAACGTTGCTGGAGCTGGGTTCCAACGCCGCTCTGGTGGTCGCTCCCGATGCCGACCTGGACGCCGCTGTCGACGCCGTGCTGCGCGGTGGCTACTACGCCTCCGGTCAGGCGTGTATCGCGGTGCAACGCGTGCTCGTTGTCGCTTCGGTCGCTTCGGAGTTCACAGACCGCCTGCTCGCGCGGCTCGGCGAAGTCGTCCCCGGTGATCCTCGGGACGAGAAGACGCGGGTTTCGGCGCTGATCGACGCGCGGTCGACCTCGCGCGTCGCCGAGTGGGTCGGCAAAGCGGTTTCGGCGGGCGCGCGGCTGGTCGGGGGCGGGGTGGACGGCACGGTGCTGCGTCCGGCGGTGCTGCTCGACGTGCCGGACGGCGTCGCATGCTGGGACGAGGAGATCTTCGGCCCGGTCGTGTGCGTGCGGACGGTGTCCGATGTGGACGAGGCCTTCGCCGCGGTCAACGCCTCCCGCTACGGCCTGCACGCGAGCGTGTTCAGCCGCTCGCTGCGCACGGCGTTCCGCGCGCTGGACGAACTGGAGGTCGGCGGCGTGATCGTCAACGAGGTGCCCGGGTTCCGGTCGGACACCATGCCCTACGGCGGAGTGAAGGACTCCGGCATCGGCCGCGAGGGGCCGCGTTTCGCCGTCGAAGAGCTGACCGTGACGAGGATGGCGGTGCTGCGTCCATGAACTACGAGACGTTGTTCCGGCTGGACGGCCGGCGCGCGGTCGTGCTCGGCGGCGGCAGCGGGATCGGCCGCGAGGCCGCGCGGGCCCTGGAAGCGCATGGGGCTTCGGTGATCTGTGCCGACCGCGACCTTTCTGCGGCTCAGGAAACCGGTGTCGGCTCCGCTTACGAAATCGACCTCTTGGAGCCCGGTGCCGTCGCTCGAGCCGCGACCGAGCTGGGGCCGCTGGACGTCGTTGTGCTGACCGCTGCGATGAACGTGCGCAAGCGTTTGCTCGACTACTCGCGCGAGGAGTTCGACCGGGTGATCGCGCTCAACCTGGGCGCGACATTCGAGGTCGTGCGCGCGTTCGGCGCGGGGATGGTCGAGCGTGGGCGGGGGAGCATCATCGGCTTCTCGTCGATCCGCGGCACGACCGTCGAGCCCGGCCAGGGGCCTTACGCGGCGACGAAGGCCGGTCTCGTACAGCTGTTCCGGACCGCTGCCGCTGAGTTCGGCCCGGCAGGCGTACGCGTCAACGCGATCGCGCCCGGCGTTGTCGAGACGCCGCTGACAGCGCAGATCAAGGCGAGTCCGGAGTGGTACGACGCGTACGCGACGAAGGGCGCGTTGGGCCGCTGGGCGCGTCCCGATGAGCTCGCGGGCGCAGTCGTGTACCTCGCTTCGGACGCTTCGTCGTTCGTAACCGGCTCTGTGCTGGCGGTCGACGGCGGCTGGACCGCGGTTGACGGCCGCTTCACGCCGCCCAGCTAGCGTCGAGAGGATTGGAGGTTCTGTGACTGAGTTGCCGGACATCACGGCGGTGGAGCTCGTCGCGCAGTACCGCGCGAAGACGCTCTCACCCGTCGAGGTCACCGAAGCGGTCCTCGCGCGCATCGAGGCGCGAGAGCCGGAGTTGCACGCGTTGTATGCGTACGACCCTTCGGCCGCGCGGGAGGACGCGAAGGCCGCTGAAGCGCGCTGGCAGTCCGGCGAACCGCTCGGCCCGATCGACGGCGTTCCCCTGACCATCAAGGAGAACATCGCCTCCCGCGGCACCCCGGTCCCGCTGGGTACGGCGGCGACCGCGTTGGCGCCTGCCTCGGAGGATGCCCCCGCGACGGCGCGCGTCCGGGAGTCGGGCGGCGTCCTGCTGGCGAAGACGACCATGCCGGACTACGGGATGTTGACGTCCGGGCTGTCCAGCTTCCACACGACCGCGCGCAACCCGTGGAACACGTCGTGCACGCCGGGCGGCTCCAGTGCGGGCGCGGCCGCCGCGGCCGCCGCGGGGTACGGGCCGCTGCACGTCGGCACGGACATCGGCGGCTCGATCCGGCTGCCCGCGGGCTGGTGCGGCCTGGTCGGGCTCAAGCCGAGCTTCGGCCGCGTGCCGGTCGCCCCGCCGTTCCTCGGCCGCGTCGCCGGCCCGATGACCCGGACAGTCGCGGACACGGCGTTGCTGATGAGCGTCCTGGCCGCGCCCGATGCCCGCGACCACCTGTCCCTGCCGCCTGGCGAGATCCCATGGTCCGCTTTGGACGGCGCGCTCGACGGCCTGCGCGTGGGCCTGCACCTCGACTCGGGCCCCGGCCTGCCGGTCGACCCGGACATCCGCGATGCCATCACGCAGGCCGCGCGCGTCTTCGAGGCCGCGGGCGCTCGCGTGGAACCGATCGAGCCGTTCCTGACCCGCGAGATGCTCGAAGGCCTGGACACGTTCTGGCGCACCCGCGCCTGGTCCGACATGGCCGCGCTGCCCGCCGACCGCCGCGCGAAAGTCCTGCCCTACATCGCCGAATGGGCCGCACGCGGCGCCACGGCGTCCGGTGTGGACGTCTACCGCGGGTTCGCCCAGATCGATGTGATCAGTGTGGCGACCCTGCGCGCGACCTCGGCCTATGACGTCGTGCTGTCCCCGGTCTGCCCGGTCGCCGCGCCCCCGGCGGAGTGGGCGTCCCCGACCAACGACCCGCAACGCCCGTTCGAGCACATCGCGTTCACCGTGCCGTACAACATGTCCGGCCAGCCCGCGGTCTCGCTCAACTGCGGCTACACCCACGACGGCCGCCCGATCGGCCTGCAGATCTCCGGCCGCCGCTTCGACGACCTGGCCGTCCTCCGCGCCGCCTCCGCCTACGAAACCCTGCGCCCCCCGCAACGCCCCTGGCCCGTGAGCTGAAAGTCCGTGAATGGCACATTGAGGGTCGTAAAGGCCCTCAATGTGCCATTCACGGACTACGAACCCACGGCCTCAGCGAGCGCCAGGACTCGGCGGGCATTGTCGACGTGCAGGTTTTCGATCATGCGGCCGTCCACTGTGACCACACCCTTGCCGGCCGCGGCAGCCTCCTCGAACGCCTCGATGATCCGCCGCGACCGGTCGATCTCCTCCTCCGACGGGGCGAAGATCCGGTTGCACGGCTCGACCTGCGACGGGTGGATCAGCGTCTTCCCGTCGAAGCCGTACTGACGCCCCTGAACGCACTCAGCTTCGAAGCCCGCAGCGTCCTTCACGTCGTTGTAGACGCCGTCCAGGATCACGCGACCGGTCGCCCGCGCGGCCAGCAGCGCCAGCGAAAGCCCGCCCAGCAGCGGCCCTCGGCCGGGCACGAATTCCGCGTGCAGTTCCTTGGCCAGGTCGTTCGTGCCCATCACGAGTACGGTCAGCCGCTCGGACGCCGCCGCGATGTCCGCCGCGCGCAGCATCGCGATCGGTGTCTCGACCATCGCCCAGATCTTCGTGTGGTCCGGCGCGCCGCCGAGTTCCAGCGCGCGCTCGATGTTGTGCACCTCGGCGGCCGAATTCACCTTCGGGACCACGATCGCGGCCGGGCCCGTGGCCGCCGCGGCGCGCAGGTCGGCGTCGTGCCATTCGGTGTCCAGGCCGTTGACCCGGATCGTCACCTCACGCGTGCCATACGAGCCGACGGCAGCGCAGACTCGCTCGCGCGCGGCTTCCTTCGCATCCGGCGCCACGGCGTCCTCGAGGTCGAGGATCAGCGCGTCCGCCGGGATGTTCTTGGCCTTCTCCAGCGCGCGTTCGTTCGCGCCCGGCATGTAGAGCACGGACCGTCTGGGCTGTACCGAACTCATCCGAGAATCTCCTTGGTGGCGGCTTCGTAGGCGGCGGCCAGGTCAGGGTCGTCCGCCGCGAGGGAATCGGCCAGTTCGGCGACCACCCGGCACTGCTTCACCGAGGCGTCGTCCTGCATCTTCCCGTCGATCATCACCGCGCCGGTGCCGTCGCCCATCTCGGCGATCACCCGGCGCGCCCAGGCCACATCGGACGGCGAAGGCGAGAACACCTTCTTCGCGATGTCGATCTGCACCGGATGCAGGCTCCACGCACCCACGCAGCCGAGCAGGAACGCGTTGCGGAACTGGTCCTCACAGGCCACGACGTCGCGGATGTCCCCGAACGGCCCGTAGTACGGAAGGATTCCGTGCATCGCGCACGCGTCGACCATCCGCGCCACGGTGTAGTGCCACAGGTCCTGCTGGTACGTCGTGCGCCCGGTGGTGAGGTCCTCGCCGACCGGGTCGGTGCGCACCAGGTAGCCGGGGTGCCCGCCGCCGACGCGGGTGGTCTTCATCCGGCGGCTCGCGGCGAGGTCGGCCGGGCCGAGCGAGATGCCCTGCATGCGCGGGCTCGCGCCGGCGATCTCCTCCACATTGGCCACGCCGCTCGCGGTCTCGAGGATCGCGTGCACCAGCAACGGCTTCGTCAGCCCCGCGCGCGCCTCGAGCTGGGCGAGCAGCCGGTCGACGTAGTGGATGTCCTGGGCACCCTCCACTTTGGGCACCATGATGACGTCGAGCTTGTCGCCGATCTCGGTGACCAGCGTGACCAGGTCATCGAGCACCCACGGCGAATCCAGGCTGTTCACCCGGGTCCACAGCTGGGTCTTCCCGAAGTCGTTCGCCTTGGCGATGGCGACCAGCCCGGCGCGCGCGGCCTCCTTGCGGTCCGCGCGCACGGCGTCCTCGAGGTTCCCCAGCAGGACATCGACCTTCTTCGCGAGGTCCGGCACCTTCGCGGCCATCTTCTCGTTGCCGGGATCGAAGAAGTGGATCATCCGCGACGGAGTCACCGGGATCTCCCGCACGGGAGCCGGCGCGCCCAGGGCGAGCGGGGCGAAAAAGTCCTTCGGGGAGCGCATCTGTCCTCCACTGGGGACGGCTAAGTGACTGGCGGGTAACTTTAGCCCCGGGGAGCGCGTGAGCGCTGCGGCGTGGCTCACCGCCGTCCGGGTGACGGCCCGACGTCGCAGCTCAGCGCCCCAGGTCCACAGTGGATTATCCCCGAGTTGGGCCGAACGGGCTAACGCTACGGGTCCCTGGTCCGATGAAGAAAACACGCCGCGGGTAACGGGTCGTGGGCGCACCGTAATGCCACTCACCTCACTCTCACTCGGTTGGCCGCACCGGCGGACTGAAGTCCGATGACCGTTTGTCGACCGGTCACCGACCGCTGAGCGCCGTCGATCGCAGCCACTCTCGCTACCCGGAGACCCCACGCCTTGCCGCCTGGTACTCAAGTCATGTGCCGGTTTTGCCGGACACGGTTCAGGCAGTAGAAGGAGGCGGACTCGTGGCGGCTACACCTCAGAACATCGAGAGCTCGACGGTCGCCGGTGGCGCACAGCGCAGCCGGTCCCTGCCGAGCCGGGTGGTGCCGCCGATCGAGCTCCCCGCGAGCGTCGACGAGCTGGCCCGCGCCGCTGCAGCCCAGCTGGGCTGGCACGGCGTCGTGCTCCCGGAGACCACGATCCTCGGCCGCAAGGTCTGCGTGGTCGCGAAGCTCCGCACCGACGTGCACGCCGAGCGGATCGCGATGGGCGCAGGCCCGGTCGCCGACCGCGCCACCGTCGACACCTGGACGTGGCCAGAACTGGCCGGGACCGCGCCCGCGCCCGCCGCCGAGATCATCGGCGTGCTCGCGGTGGCCCGCCACTGGCGCACCGCGATGGCCTCCGCGGTTCCGTTCGCCCGCTACGGCGAGGCCGCGATGGTGCTGCCGTCGCCCGCCGTGCTCACCGAGGACTACGTCGGCAACTGCCTCCCGCGGGCCCGCGCCTACGGCCTCGCCGTGGTCACCGCCGACCCGAACGCGGTCGTCGACCTCGACCTCGAGGGCCGCACCGAGCGGGTCGTGCTCGCCGAGGACCCGGTCTCCCGCCTGGTCAACGAGCTCGTCTACGACCACCTGCTGCGCACCGCCGAGGTCCCGGCCGAACTCGACTGACGGCCTTGATCGAACCGTTAATCCGCCTTCTTCCCCACCACCGCCCTCAACGGAGGCGCTTCGCGCCGCTGTTACATTCAAGTCCATGCGGGTAGTCATAGCGGGTGGACACGGTCAAATCGCGCTGCGGCTGGAGCGATTGCTCGCCGCGCGCGGGGACGAAGCGGTCGGGATCGTGCGCAACCCCGGCCACGTGGCGGACCTGGAGGCCCTCGGTGCCCAGGCCGTGGTGCTGGATCTCGAGAAGTCCGATGTGGACACCGTCGCCGACGCCCTGAAAGGCGCCGACGTGGCGATCTTCGCCGCGGGTGCCGGGGCAGGCAGCGGGGACGCCCGCAAGGACACTGTGGACCGCGGCGCCGCCGCGCTGTTCGGCGAGGCGTCCGAGCGGGCCGGGGTCCGGCGGCACATCCAGGTCGGCTCGATGGGCGCCGACAACCCGGACAGCCCGAAGTACTCCCCGGATTTCCAGGTCTACCTGCGGGCGAAGAAGGCCGCGGAGGACGACCTGAAGGCGCGCGACCTGGACTGGACCATTCTGCGTCCGGGCGCGCTCACCGACGAGCCGGGCACCGGCCTGGTGCTGCTCGCCGACAAGACCGGCTACGGATCGGTGCCGCGCGACGACGTCGCCGCCGCGCTGGCCGTGCTGCTCGACGCTCCGGCCAGCCACCGTCGCACCCTCGAACTGATCTCCGGCGACACCCCGGTCGCCGACGCTCTGTGAAGGAGAACGAGGACCCCGTGCGGGAGATCGCCGTCTTCAGCGGCAGTGCCCACCCCGAACTCGCCGAGGAGATCTGCGCCCATCTCGACGTGCCCCTGCGGCCGGTGAATGTGCAGCGCTTCGCGAACGACTGCCTCGAGGTCCAGCTTCAGGCGAACTGCCGCGAACGGGACGTCTTCATCATCCAGCCGCTGGTGAAACCGGTGCAAGAGAACCTGGTCGAGCTGCTGCTGATGCTCGACGCGGCGCGCGGCGCCTCGGCGTCCCGGATCACCGCGGTGATGCCGCACTACTCCTACGCCCGCTCCGACAAGAAGGACGCGCCGCGGATCTCGATCGGCGGCCGGCTGGTCGCGGACCTGCTCGTCACCGCCGGCGCGAATCGCGTGCTGGCGATGACCCTGCACTCGCCGCAGGTGCACGGCTTCTTCAGCGTCCCGGTCGATCATCTGCACGCGCTGCAGGAGCTCGCGCGGCACTTCCGGCAGTACGACCTTTCACGGACCACCGTCGTCTCGCCCGACCTCGGCAATGCGAAGGAGGCTTCGCACTTCGCGCGGCTTCTCGGCGTTCAGGTCGCGGCAGGTGCGAAGCAGCGCTTCGCCGACGACCGGGTGCAGATCAGTTCGGTGATCGGTGAGATCACCGGGCGGGACATCATCGTGCTCGACGACGAGATCGCCAAGGGCAGCACGGTGCTGGAACTGCTCGACCGGCTTCGTGAGCTCGGGCCGCGCTCGATCCGGGTCGCCTGTACGCACGGGCTGTTCGCGGCGAAGGCCCTCGAGCGGATCGGCAGCCAGGAGGACGTGCTGGAGATCGTCTGCACGAACACCGTGCCGATCGACGAGGCCGAGCGGACCGAGAAGCTGCAGGTGCTGTCGATCGGGCCCGCGATGGCGGAAGCGATCCGGCGCATTCACAACGGCGAGTCGGTCAGCGCGCTGTTCTAGGACTCCGCCTCCGATAATCGGATGCACCCGTCACTATGGTTGAACCATGGCGTCGGTCAGGCAGGTCCAGGTCACCTTCGACTGCGCGGAACCCGAGCGTGTCGCTCGATTCTGGTGCGAGGTGCTGGGGTACGTCATACCGGCGCCACCGGAAGGGTTCGCCACTTGGGCCGATTTCGATCGGTCGCTGCCGCCGGAGCGTCAGGGTTCGGCGTTCGCCTGCGTGGATCCCGCCGGGGTGGGCCCGCGGTTGTTCTTCCAGCGGGTTCCCGAAGGCAAGGTCGTCAAGAACCGGGTCCATCTCGATGTGCGGGTCGCCACCGGACTCGTGGGTGAGGAGCGGCTCGCCACCCTCAAGGCCGAGTCCGAACGACTGGTCGCGCTCGGCGCGGTCGTCGATCAGGTGCTCGTTGCCGATGGCTTCAACGAGTCCTGCATCGCGATGCAGGACATCGAGGGCCACGAGTTCTGTATCGACTAGCCGACCGGGCCGAGCACCCGGTCCAGGTAGGTGTTCGCGAACGTCCCGTTCGGGTCGCTTTCCTTGCGCACGCGCAGGAAGTCGTCGAACCTCGGGTAGCGCGCGCGGAGGGTGTGCGCGTCGAGGTCGTGCATCTTGCCCCAGTGCGGGCGCCCGCCGACCTCGCCGGCGATCTTCTCGAACGCGCTGAAGTACTCGCGGTAGGGCATGCCGACGTACTGCTGGACCGCGATGTAGGCCGAGTCGCGGCCGTGCGCGGTGGACAGCCAGATGTCGTCGGCCGCGGTGACCCGCACCTCGACCGGGAAATTCACCGGGTCCTTCAGCCGCGGCACCAGCGCGCGCAGCTCGGCCAGGACGTCGTGGAGTGATTCACGTGGAACCGCGTACTCGGTCTCGACGAAGCGGACGTTCCGTGGGGTGACGAACACGCGATGGGAGGTGTCGCTGTACTCGCGCGAAGACAGCACGTTCGACATCAAGCTGCCCAGCGGCTGCACCAGCCGGGGCGCCATCCGGCCGATCCGGCAGACCGCGCCGAGCCCGACGTTCTCCATGATCTCGTAGTCGAAGTACTCCCGGAACTTGCTCAGCGGGCGCTTCTCGGCTTCGCGAGGTAGCCGGTTGTTGCGCTTGACCAGCGCGTTCTTGCCGTACGGGAACCAGAAGAACTCGAAGTGGTCGTTGTTCGCGACGGAGTCCTCGATGCCTTCGAGCACCTGCTCCAGCGGCTCTGGACCTTCCTTCGCGTGCAGCGCGAACGACGGCTCGCACTGCAGCGTGACGGTGGCGATGACACCGAGCGC
>Ga0307507_10004650_pt1 | contig 23869 bp, 29 predicted proteins | sample 7_EM_MG_FD_207223 | JGI IMG/M metagenome (GOLD analysis project Ga0307507, IMG submission 207223) | Populus trichocarpa ectomycorrhiza microbial communities from riparian zone in the Pacific Northwest, United States - 7_EM | ecosystem: Host-associated > Plants > Roots > Unclassified | place...
TGAATCGGGGGTGGGCGTCAATCCTGCGATTAGCATAGGGGGCCTGGTTACCCGGACCAAAAACAAGCCCCAAGGCTGCCAAGCCGAGCAATAGTATTGCGCCCGACTTACCCTCACCCCCGAGTACTTGTATAATATTAAAGGATACTGGTTGGGGGGCTAGTAGCAAGAATGTGCTTAGTGGCGTTTGGGAAAATCTTGGCGAGGGGAGGAGGAGGGCGGGTGGCTTACCGGGATGGTATGAGATAACGTTGAAGGTTCTCCGGGAGCTTGTCCGTCTAAGAACGAACACCATCACCACCACTACCCTCCACTTACTCAGTTGCAGTACGGTAGGTTTGCTGGTATCGCACTGGGAGCGGGTTTGGGGATTGAGGTTTAGCCCGGTGAGATATTTCTTAGAAGGAAGGAGGGCTAACGTATTTTAACCCCTAGATATAGGTGTTGATAGCCTCATTCCGCCGGTAGCAACTCCAGAGGCCATAAACCAGCCACCTACTCATTCAACGTACGAAAACCACAACAACTTCCTACACTGCACCTTCCAAGCCCTTCGAGAATTTGAGTTGTAAAGCCCATGATGGCCGTCTCCCCAGGACCAGGACCAGATGGCCCCGAAAGCACGATGGAAAGAATGCTCCGCTCCATCTCCGCAACCCAACCCGGGGCCCGTCCCTCCCCACCTGAAAGCATCAAACGCCTTCCCGACGGGTCCACAATCATCACCGCAAAGCCCATAACGTGCGATAGCTTCCTCGCCTACGGCCAGGTGATCGGTATTCCCGAAAGTGGTAGTATACTAGAGGAGCAAACAAAGCCTGTATCCGCGAACCAAGGCAGTGCGAGAAAGTATCCTGGCGTCGCCGCCTACGACACTGCCCCACAGGACCGTCACCCCTCAGACACCATGATTAGCATATTCGTCTCCAAGCCGCGTACTGAGGTTCCGGGGCAGTTTGATCTCCACGTTATGGAGCGTCATCCTTATTCCTCGCAGTTGTTCATCCCCATGGGGGTCAAGGAGGAAGAAGGGTTCAGGTATTTGGTGGCGGTCTCTCCGCCCGGTGACCCGAAACCGATAATGGATAATGTGGAGGCCTTCTTGGTGCACGGGAAGCAGGGGATTTCGTATGGTGCGGGGACTTGGCATGCGCCGATTGTGGTGCTGGGAAAGGAGGATGTACAATTTGCTGTCGTAGTTGATACGAACGGGAATCCGCAGGATGATACAGAGGAGGTAGACATTAAAGAGAAGGCTACTGTGGTGATCCCGTGAGGGAGTGAGATGGAGATGGCGTTGAGTTCTTTCTTTGTATAGAGAGGTTTTACGAGAATAGATTGGGGGGCAGAATTAGATATTTAATATCCACCCCCCCCCCTTTTCTTTTTACGGAGCGCTCAGAATTATTGTGATGTTTGTTTCGTACCTGCTCTCTGTTTGCGCGCGGGAATGCCTGTAGGTAATTAAGTGCTGATACGTGATTCGGCTGCACGAGCTATACCACGCGACAACCCTTGGCTATATAGTACTAGATATGGCATCACAAGACTACATCTATCGATCACCACTATCACTCGAACCAATCAAGCCACCGACGTGACTTCCCGTGCTTAACATGAAAGTATAGCAACGTCATATCAGGATTCGGAGTTTGTCACCCAAAAGCCCCCCCCCCCAAATTGTTTCCTTTAAGAGAAATACTCCCACGATTTATCAGTCTATCCACCGAGTTAGCCAGGGCTTTGACTTATTGACATTTCCTAGTGCTCATCAGGGTTGCTACAGGTATGCAGTTGGGTGTACAAGTAAATACCTCACTATATAAACATACCACTTTGAACACTGAACAGCAGATCGGCATCGCCACTAACGGTGCGGTGCCACAAATTTTGCTAGGGGCTACCGCACCCACTTGGCAGTTTTAGTTTGCAGTGAGGGGCGTGGCCGTGAATCTGTTTTCCGCGTCCAGACCTCCTGTAGGGGTGGAGTAAACTATATTAGCTTTCTCCCGGTTTAGTCGGTATTGTAAACCGAATTTACTGCACATAATACACCGACAAACTGAACGGGTGCAGACTGAATGCGCTACACGGGGAGTTGGCTGGCTTGTCGTGGATGTAATATCCTCTTGGCCCAGGGCTCCGTGGTATTGATGAGACTTCGGGTTTAAAGTTAGTAGCAAGGTGATAAGATAATTAGAGCTAAACAGGAAGCTTAGTTATAACTTCTATACCCTCCTAAGCTAGTATTTGTTCTAGAGATTTTGGTAATTGAATTTGTTCTAGGCTATTGCTGCTACTAACGGATCTTGATCTATCTATATAGACTAAAAGAGATTCTCTTCTCCGTGCGAGGTGCAGGGAGGCTGGACCCTCTGGGGATTTCTCTGTAATTTAGGCTGGTGATTTTACTGTCCTGGTTTTGCGGAAGTCCTCTTCTTCAGGGCCCAGGCCCCGACCAAGGACAGCCGATGTCTACAGTCTAATTTGAGCGGGAAACTTTAGATGCCATAAGAAGCAATCTAGTCGAAACGATTTGTACGTCTGATAGTTGTAGGGAGTTGTAACCCATGCTTCCTACATTTCTAGTTCCTTACAATAGTCTTTTGGTTGCTCCCTCGAGCGTGGCGGTGGGCTAGGGGAATATTTTATCTCTTAATGTTTTGCCGGTTTGGTCGTTAAGACGGTCTGATATGCTCCCCAGTTCTTAGACTAGACTCCACCAGAAACAGATATCTAGAATCCATAGATGCGAATCACTTGAAATCTTCCCGGACAGTAGTGCATGAGCCCTTCCTATTTATCTATCTAGAAAGTAATGCCCCCAAGGGTCATCCAGTTTCTCGGCGAGTTTTATAGATAGGAATTAGATATGTTCAAGATATCTTGATACTCTCGGAAAACCTAGATGGCTAAGAAGCCCAAACTTAAGTCTTCTCAGAGCACTCAAGCGGCGGGGAGAATAGCGCAGTAAGGTATTTAACGACGTTCGCCGGCTTTCTGTAGTGGAAGTCAGGCAAAACGAAAGCAAACCTATATAACTTTTGATTAGTTTTCAGAGACAGCAAATGACGAACAGGCTGTCACAGAAAACTCCCCTATATACGGATGCCCTAATTGCATATAGACCCTAACCCTAGTATTTCGTGCAGCAATCAATCCCTAGGAGGTAAATTCTATTATTAGAATCTATAGGAAGAGACTGAAGAGCGAAGTGAAAGTGAGATCACTGAAGGCCAAGCACAACTGAACATGAGAAATTATGAACCAGGCAATTAGTGTCGGCAAGCGGCCATGCCAGGCTTGGAGCCCGAACGGGCCGGCCTGGGTTTTTCTGGCAGCTGGCCTGTCCGGGCTGCGGGCCACAGCCCGTCTTCTGGGGCCCGCCTGACCGGCCCTGGTGGTGAAATTAAAAGTTAACCTTAAATAGAATCGTATTCGTTCGTCCTGTCACTCTCGTCCTATCCGCCTAACATCAACTATAACAAGCTTCCAAGTTTGGCGCGCCGCAAAAATCCATCCATTCCCATACCAGCCCTCATATCTCAAACGCTCACTGTCATTCCTTGCCCAGCCATACATTCCACTGTGCCAGCCACCATTCCTGCAATACTCGTCATTTCACATTCCAAACAACCAGTACAACACATTCCGAACAACAGGCGGGACTAAAGTCCCCCGAGTGATCCAGCATGATTGCCCGACTCAGGGGAGCTTTCAGAGTGTGTGCATATATCAACATGGATTGAACGGAAGACTAGTCCATGAGTCAACAGCCCCTGTACGATGTGGAATCATCAGGATGAAAGGCACCTGGAGAACTATGTGGCAGAGAAGAGGCCATAAGGAAAGGTGTTAGGAATCCGTGCTCTGTAATAATACCGAAGCTGTGGGAGAAATATCTTAATAACTCCACTCCAGGAATATCGAGTGATAGGAAATTTCTAGGCATCCACACTACTCTCAATACCCCAAATCCATCGGAATGTTCTTGATTTCTTCTCGTATGTTCTAGGCCTGAACTAACGAAAGATATCTTAAGATATAGCATCTTGCTGCCAAACACCCACAAACTTCCGCAAATATCTGTAGACTAGCTCCCGGCTGGCTGGCCGGGGAACATTTTAGAGAATAGATGGATATGCTAGTTAAGGACACACTGGGAATTCACGTGCCCTATTCACCTGGCCAAGTAGCTCGGGGGAGAGACGGCATATCCCCTTTTCTAGTTTTGTCGGCTTCTGAATAAGATATGCTGGTCCCTAAGGGGGGCTGATGTTTTCGATCCATCTCTAGTCACAAGTTAAAGAGTTGTTAATAGAGAAAAATGGCCACCAGGCAGTCTCCTGAGATTGTCGTTTCATCGAGAGCTATCTACGGGCTATACACTCTCTAGTAAGCGTTTCGGTAGAGAAGTGCTAGCAGTTTAGTTAAATAATAATCTGGATTCAGAACGTCAGCAAGGAGCATAGACCCGTTATCCATCCATGAAGACGATATAGAAAAGCTTCTCCCAGCTCCCAATCCACATGCTTCCCCAGACACATCCATTAAAGAAACTCCAATAGAAGGCCACTAAGTATTAAACAAGAAAACAAAAGAAAAACACCTGCCACCATAGCCCCACCAGTCCTCACTAGGACTCCAATTGGGAACGAATTAAACGATACCAGCGAAGCATCAAAGAGGATAAAGGGCTCCATCAGCATTAGCTAGGGGCATAAGAGAGGATCCAAAGAAACGAACGTTGAGGGGCAAGAGACTCTGCAAAAATAATAATGATCCCGAGTGATAGTCTATGAACTCTCGTTGAGAAACACATCAGGTGATATGAAACGAGAACTCGGCAACAAGACTGGGAAAGGTTAGTTTTGCACATCGTTTTGGAAGCCCCTTTTTCTAAGTTTCCGAAGGCCTCTCCCACTTGCTTCCCCAAATCATCACACCCCAAAGCTTGTCGTAATTTTTGATATTCCAAGCTAGAGGACTACTTTTTGATTCTTAGAGAAGCGGAATTCTGTCCAAATATCGGATTTTTCTCTATAACACATTAGCTACGGTAATGACTAGAGTGGTTGAACCTCACACTCGGACGTTGGAGTTACCTCTCTTAGTAAGGTCAGTTGTGTTTTTCTTTTTATTTGTCTCAGCGGAGGGCTGAATGTCATTTTCTTTGCGGGGGATACCCCCTCTTTACCCAAGGAGGGGAGTTCGGAAGTCTTAGTGTGGGGTCCAGCCGTCTCGGTTCTTACGGTGTCGCAAGCAAATTGAATGTTCTCAGGCAGAAGCGGGGAGATTATTCCTATAAGTTATCTCCGAAGCTAAAGTCGAACCGGCTCAAGTAAATTTAAATTGACCATTGCTACGTAGGCTGCATTGGAGATTTGTTCACTGAGATAATGAAATCAAAAAATCACGCTTGCAGTGGTGACAATAGGTTTCCATATCGGAGCTATTATCACCGAGCTTCGCCCACCTGCCCAGCATGATTTCGCCCCAGGGTCAGACCTTCGGATGTCCCGATCCCATATTTCATGCGAATCACAAAATGTCCCCGTAGAAGAAATGTCACAGGCCCCCCTCTTGGAGGCTAGAATGGCACACCAGTTCATCTCTGATCCACTGAAAATCTCCGGGGGCGGGGAAGGTTGTTTGTGGGCTATGACACGGCATATCCCGGAAGGGCTATGTTTCAGAGGATAGAGCATGGCGATACTGGTATCATTACTGGCGCTAGCACAGGTGCCCCATTGTTTATGATTGGGAGAGTGACTGGCGAACCCAGAGCTAGACATAGGCGAGAATTCTGTTTTCAGGCAGGTATACCCACGCCGCCGCCCGCCCTCTGATAGGGTAAAGGTGGGTAAATAGCTCATAGTGTAGAGCTGTACACCCTGAGGTAGATAAATAACGGGAGGTAAAGATACCTGCAACATTATTTCGTTGACTGGTTGGTGGTAATAAGCTCTCGGGGAATATACATGTAAGGATAGCGGAGACGCCTGAATGTAAAAAAAAAAAACCCCAATAGGACTACTACATTCTGGAAATGTACGGATCAAGCTCAAAGTAGTTCCTGCTCTGCGGGAACATTAGGGGGTACGGTCTTTGGAATGAGCCAGTGATCAAGCCAACATTCCGGCGTTTTCGAGGGACTGGAAATCTCGTATCGACTACGAGTCTGCATGTGTTATTCCAATTCTTCGATCTCTGTCTCTGTCCAGCATCCGTGTGGGAGGGAGGGTGCTGCAAGTGGACCACTCGAGCAGCTCAGGACATCACGCTTGCAGCAGAAGCCAATGTAGCGGCAGGAGGTGGTACAAGGGTCCGGTATAAAGTTTTTGCACACATTAAAGTGGCCTACCAGCCAAAATCTTTATAAAAAAAACTAGTGAGCGCCTGAAGTGGTGGGTGCGAAAAACTTTATGCCGGGCCTTAGTACAAGGCATAGTGAGAGCGGCTGGCTATGGAGTTGGGAGGTCAGCCAATATATAACTAGGTTTCGGTGTATTCTCTTGTGAATCGGTCTAGGGAGAATTGCCACCTGAATAGCAAAGGCAGGGAGAATACAGGGCCGGCAGTTGGAACACCAGTTTTACGAAAGTGTGTTTATTTACAACCCCGAACAATAGAAAATACATGAACACAATGTAAGCTCAAGCCAGAGCTGCTCTAGGAAGTTAAGTATATCTATAACGTGATTCAATTGCCATGGGACGAACGCGGTCCATGCGAGACTTTATGAACTTACTTGCGCTCATATAATGCTTAGATATTCCGCCCTCGTAGCTAGCACATTAAACCCATGAGTATAGAGCTCAGAAGTAACCTCAAGCAACAAGTTTGGGAGAGCCGGGAATACCCCATAAACGCACAACCGGATACCATTCGCAAGCAATTACAATAACTTTAGTAACCTATCTGCGCCATGCCTCTCGTGTGTATATCGTGCAATATCTCCAGACAACTGACGTAAGGGGAAGTCGGTGATTCTTCACGGAAGGTTAAAGGAGATTTTGTTTTCTTACTTCCAAGGTCCCACGAAATTCACTTTTCCATTTGGGCGCTCCATGTTAGTGCGTTCGGGGGTGAGATCGATCCTTATCAGGACGCTACCCGCCTACACCCTATACAAAGAAATGGCTCGATGTTGAGAACTGAAGCTTTGCCACAGGAAACTCGCTCCCCTGGCTGGAGCATTCGAGTGAGAACTGATGAGTCGTCTTTCCCAATATAGCTCCTCCATCTCTTACAGTTAGTTAAGTGGCCCACCTCCACCTCCTTGCTCCATCCCACTAGGTTTGCAAAACCCACGCTTAGAATTCCTATAGAAATTATCAGAGCAAAACAAAGCTCCTTCTGGGCCTAAAAGCTCAATAAACCTGGTAAATTCGGTCAAACGGAATTTTGAAAATGATCAGACCCTACAACAGCAACACCCCTAACACAAAGACTGTCAGTACCAATATAAACAACTCCTTGGCTCCCATCCTTTCCGTCTCCGCAAAGAAACTGCGCCCAATGGGTATAACTACTCATCTTAAAATTCCCCTACCCGCCGAGTAATCTCCCTGAAATACCCGCTGCGACCTTAAGGCAAACCCACTCAACCTCCAATAAAAATAGGTTCATCGCGGCTCGAAAGTGCACTTTGACTTCGATCCGTACTTTCCGCCCAACTTAGATATAGTCTCGCTGGAAGCCATGGTTTCAATGGCAATCCCGGCGGGGCGTAGCAAGACTTAGCGAGAAAAAAACTCACCGAAGGAGGAATCGCAGAGGGGATGGAAGGTTTTCGTGGTAGATTGCTGAATTATTTGACTCTAGGGTTAGGGCAGAGGAGGTTTGTGGTGTTTTAGTAGGCAAACAGAGTGTTTGCTGTAGCCGAGCACGGTCGTCTAGTAGAAATCGCCTTGGGTGTTCAATAAAGGGGTACTCGAGGGGCATTTCTACTTTCTACCGTATTTTATGATATAATAATATTGTTAACGTATTACCTATTATAACTAAAAATATCCACTCCTCTGAATAGGATACATGGATAACAGAGCAAGTAATGATATACAAACTTAATCCACTAGTGCGTATTAACAACTCGCGCCCAGAGCAGTGGCCATGAAGCAGCAGTTACCCCCCCCCCCCACCATAGTTACTACATCATGCGATATTATCTCACCTAACTTGCTTGCGCCATAGGGGATCACTCTACCCCCAACAGCCAACCGGCCAAAAGGGAACACAAGTAAACAAACCAGCCTAAGACACCTCCCACTAAAGGCCGGTTTGCTCCCGCCTCCACCCCACTTTGTACTCTACAAACCAATTGACCCAACCGGGTGCTCTGTACCATCATATTCTCTCACTCGACGATCAAACAGCGGCTTGAAAAAACAAAAAACATAGCAGCCAAAAATTAAACTTCCCTTCGAGCCCGTTTGTACATACCACGCAAACTTGGTTCGGGCCAATGAATTACCTGGTCTAGAGGCCCACATGGGTGGAAAGGGGGGCGTCGTTAGATGGGCTTATTTTTCATGGTTTGTCGAGGGCAAACTTTAGTTAGGGAGTCTTATATCATAGTTAAGTTGGGTCTGTCGAAGGAGACCAGGTTCGAATAAGTCATGAATGAGAGTTTACAGGAATTGGTCGGGAACGTTAAAGTTGGTACTTCGGCGTTCAAACGTGAGAGTGATGGAGTTGACGAAGGTGTTGGGAAGAGAGTGAAGGGTGATGGCGATAGTGGTGGTAATTGTAAAGGTGTGTATTTTCAACCCTCTCTCCTTCTTTCCCTTTAGGTTTCTCCCTCCCTCTTCCCCCAGTCTCATATTCTATTTACCTCGCTCTATTAATTTCACTTCGTTCGGAACGGGCCGCACTCGGGCTAGTGACAGAATCTGACGATGTTTAGGGCGATCAGGGAATGGTGATAGCGGCCTGCTTGCTCCTGCGGTGGAGAGCGGATCTTTGCCGTCAGAGGCCATAACGAAAAAACGAAAACCTCGAGCGAGGACGAATAATCCCAAGGGGGGCTGGACACAGCCCGAGGACGACATAATACTCGACGGGAGAAAAAAGAACAAAAGCTGGCAAGAAATCACAAACGCCGTTAACTTTCTCAAAGACGGCGGCAAGGCCCGAACGTTAACGGCCGTTAGATTGAGATACCAGAAAGTGCTCAAGGACAGGGGTGTCGAACTCACACCGGAACAGGTTTGCACTCCTCTCCCTCCCCCGCCTCTTCCTTCCCTCTACTACCGGTATCCAGCTCCCCCGCTTTAAGCCCTCCCTCCACTTCTTGTGCTTTTGCGTCTGGCACTGTTGCTTCTTCTCCTGTTTTTAATATCCTTAATCTGGTAGGTCTCCCCGGCTGACATTCTCGAGTCACAGCTCGAGCACCTCAGGCAGGCAAAACGAGATGTAGAGGGGAGCGAAAAATTCCGTTTCGTAGCTGAACGCTTCAAGGAGTTAGCCAAAATAGAGATCTCACGGGCCAGCTGTCAAAATATCCTCAGCGCAGACGAAAAAGGCGAACTCGCACCAGCAGCTAAACCAGACCCAAAGTCTGACCCATCCTTTTCTTCCACCACTACAGGTACCACATCCTCATCCTCATCTTCATCCTCCTCCGCGGTCCGCACCACTCCCACTACCACCACCACCTGACACAGACACACACACACACACATCCATCCATCCACCCACAGCCAGAGAGGAATTAGGAGGGTAGGGAAGGGAAAAAAGGAGGGAAGGGAGGAGGGGGGGAAATGCCACCATCAATCATTCGTTCGATTTTCACGATTTCTCAACCCCACTTTCTCACTAAACTCCTACCTATCCTGGCAAAGAACCCTTACGTGTGGATGCTTGGTGTGCTGTGGTGGACCTCTAAATTGTTATTGTGAGACCTTTTTTTAACTTGCTTTTATTTTTCACTCTGGGATAGGCCGGTAAAACGGTCTGCGTGATGAGACATACAGACAAAGTGTATTGGGCGGAGGTGGATTTGAGAGACAGTGGTTGGTGGGGGAAGGAGGGGCGCGGATTTATGTCACTCATGAGTTAAAGTATTTTCTTTAGAAAAGGAAAAGAAGAAAAAAATCAAGTCGTTATATCGGAAAAACCATGTCCTTTTTTTTTCCACCCTTATTCTTTTATTTGGGCTGTGCGTATCTTCGAAAAGGGTAATATGTAGGAATTTGATAGGGTAAGATGCTACGCATCACGAAAAACCCAAAGGAATTACCTTATCGATAATTCTTTTTCCCTATTAAGAGATGCCGTAACTCATCGACTCCCCACTACAACACCCATCCTCGGAAAAGATATGAGGGGAGAAAGGAATGAAGAAATCTCTCGCTTTTACCCCTCTTCCATTCGCCATTTTTCTTACCACCATAGAAAAACCAAACGGAAAGGAGAGGGAAAAAAAGGAAAAAAGACGATAATTCCCCACCACCACCACCGTCACCACCACATAACTTACCTTACTTCCCCTTTCCGTCCGGGTACTTACTTGCCCGCAGCCAGATATCTGCTTCCCAGCTCCACAATTACCTCCCACTCTTACTCGTACACAGGTCATCACCCACCCACCCAGTCACCCGTTGCTGGCCGGTCCAGTATGATAGAGGAGCAGCGGTAGGGTAAAACGCCCTCTCCACAATTTTATAACCCCATAGCGGGATATCCGAAACCTTTCATGATACCAATAACCGATTCCGACCCTTTTCCACTGGAAGAGAGCGAGAGAGGAGAGTTACATTAGAATGTTTCAAATGATTCCAGCTGGAGAAGATCAACAGCCGCCCCACATGCCTCCACCTAAGACAAGACAAGACAAGACAAAATGCAGGAAAGGGAAGTCACGCTACTAGTAAGACATGAGGAAAAACTCAGAAACACCCTCGCCTCCCCCCCATACAATACCGTACGATAAAACCTAGACCAGATTTCCAAACTCTCCCCACACATCAAATCAAAAGAAATTGAGCAAACAAAACAAAACCAAGCAAACACCAATTATCTGCCAACCCCACAAACTCAACGCCATCGCATACCGGTATTACCATATCCCCAAGATGTCCACCTGCCTACCTAGCATACCTACCTAAATTACCTACAATGGTGAACACACCCATCATCACAACTCCTCACTCGACATTCGCCCAACAAGTATCATACCATAATATCATACATAACCCCAGCCAACCTACCGGTGCCTACCGGGTACAGCGCAGCACAGCACATACCATACATACCCGGAACCTTTTGCAAAAAAAAAAAAAAAAAGAAATCGTTCCACAGCCTATTAATACAAAGTATAAGTTCACTCCAGCACAGCACAGCACAGCACAGCAAAGCAAAGCAAAGCAAAGTACGAGTACTGCCCACAGAAGGAGAGGAAAAATGAAGAAAAAAATGAAGAAAAAGAAAAAAATGAAAGGAAAAAAGAAAAGAAAAAAGGAACTACCGATACACAGACCCACCGCATTCAGCATAGGCGTTCTCTCGTGTTACCAAGATATGCAGATTACCCTATCCGTTTTTTTTTTTCTTTCGCTATTGCTGTTAGAATTATTATTTATTTATTTATTTTTCCCTTCTCCATTGGCGGGCTTGCTGGAACTGGGCGGGCTGGCTGGACTGGACTGAACTGAACTGGGCTGGGCTGGGCTGGGCTGGATGGTGGTGGTGGTGGTGGTGGTGGCACTTTCCTCAGCTGAATGAACGCTGAGTGGGTGGGTTTTGGGGATGGGGAGTTGAGGGGGCCATCATGGTTGCTATTAATACTTTTTGATTGTCTTGTAAGCACTTGATTAAAGTACAGTAAGTCAAATAGCCTAGAAGGGAATCTAGGATACGATAGGAAAGGGAAGTATGGAAAGGGAAAGGAGAGGAAAGCGCTATGATACATGCGTCAAAAGGTGGATTTTTTGATTTTTTTTTCCTCTTTTCTTTGAGACATTGTGATTGACTTAGTGACCCTGGTGGTTTTGTATCTTTTTGGGAGTGGGAGGAGGAGGAGGCCTGGTGGTGGGTAAGGTGGGTGGGGGTGGTAAGATAGATTCCCGTGGAAAGGGATTTGTCGGTTACTTGCATGTGTCGGTACTTAATCCCAGAAAGGGGAGGGATTAGGATTGGAAGGGGAGGGGAGGGAAGGGGAGGGATGGGAAGGGATGGGAAGGAAGGGGGAATGAGTTCGACAGCAAGTGGTGTAAAGAAGTGCATATGGTATACGGACAGCTGTTGGTTTGTTTGCCAGATTGATAGATATCGTGGACGGTGGAGGAGGGAGATTTCTTCATCACGGACCCTAGCGGCACCCGTTCGCATGTGAGCCCAGTATCATACGGTAAGGCACTGGTGCTGTGCCTGACCTACCAAAACAGCAAAAATCCCCTACTAAATTGACAAATAAGAAATGTCATGACCAATCACCAAAAACCACTAAAGTTACCGATACCGTTCCTGTGCACAGCTTACTTTCCCCTGCGGCGCCAATACGGTAAAGAATCCTCTATCAAAGACCCACTTCCCCGACGCCATCCAATTCTAATCCCACCGCAAGCCAGTCAGCCAGTCAGCCAGTCAGCCAGTCAGCCAGCCCGCCAGCCAGCCCGCCAGCAAACCCCATCACCACAAGGCACTTTTGTATAACTTGACCCAACCGACCGCCCAACTGCCATCAGTCAACCACTCTCGTACCACCATCACACTGACACTTCCTCCCCCTTCCTTCCCCCGTTGGTACCTCGCTTGACACACCGGCACTACCCTCCCGCACCAAACCACTTATACTGTGCCATAGGTACCTCACCCCATCCAGAAAGCATTCACGGTCCGGAAACCGATGGGTACCGTAACCGACGGGTACCGTAGGCCTACCGCAGAACAAGCCTCCAACCAACCCGACCCAAATCAGGAGACAGAGCACAGCTATCATACCATATCAAATAAGAAGAAAAAAAATGGTTCTTCGGCACACGTATAATATACCGAAGTGGAAATATGCGGGCATCGGAATTAGATTTTCCCGGTAGTACATGATTCTGAGGAGGAGGCTTGCTTACTATAGCCAGATGTGATACACGGAATCCGGTACCGGTGTTGTGTTGGTATCGTAGCGCACCATAGCCGCGCAGTTGTAGTATCATACTCTACCGTGCTTGTAAATGATCATGATTGCTTGGTTGTGGGGTTTTTTTCTTGGTACGATGCTGTTCCGTTATCCACAAAGTACCGGTACCGTACACCACAATGAGAAAAACAGCCTCCCATTCATAAGCTATTACCGTGAATTTTCTAGAATAACGAACATGCCCGGGCTGGTCGTGCAGCAAAACCAGACCCTCCAATTGATGGAGGCCTTGCAAACGCGGCCGGATAACCTAGGCAAGCGCCTTTAGACGGTCTCTTGGGCCATTCAAAGCACTGAAAACTGCTGCACAACCAGCCCGGGCGTGTTCGTTATTCCTGGGATTTTACGGGGGATGTCTTCTTCATTAGCCTCTCGTATCATTGACCCCTATAAATAAATAAATAAATAAAAAGGGAGAAGAGCCGCGAGGTCCAAGATTATTATTACTACTTCCCCGGCGGCTTGTCCTACTATTGCTACAGATGGTGGAATGGACTAAGTGCACAGTACTGTACTGTACCGGTACCACAGTACTGCCCAGGATGTAACCAGGCTACTATACCGGGTGAGTGCGGTACCGCGCCGTGCGGGTGCTTGGGTGCGTCAGGAAAAATCGGAAACTTATTTCCGCCGATGCCATACAAATCTCTGTGAAGACAAGGGTTGTATTTTCCCGATCTTTATAGACCCGAGCAGGTGCTGCCTTGTGCTACGACTCTCCATGAAGCACCCGGAAGAATGAAGGAAGGAAGGAGTAACCCGACACCGGTGATCATATAACCCGCTTTAAGCAATTTAAGTCATTGAGGTTCCCTTGTCCGATCGAGTTACTACGGGTAAACCGCTTGATCATCCTTGGGTGGTATTAGCTTAGCGAACCTGCCTCTTCATATTCGTGCAGGATCATCAAACTCCGTGATGCAGCTCCCCCTCCCAATAACTATCTCCAAGTACCGATATAATACCGTTTGTGATATGATTTTGTGACGGAAAAAAAAAAACCACTCTCATTTCCGAGTACTGACAGAAATTACAAAGCCACCATCACGATGTTTGAGATTGTTTGTTTGTTTGCTTGCTTGCTTGCTACCCCAGACATGAAAAGGAAGTTTGTTAGACACCATTCGCACATGCACATTTGCACTACCCACAACACACAAACTTGCACCAAATCACCCTCCCACACACACAACCCTACAGATACTAAACGCAAGACCGTTTCCCATCCACTGCGCTGTACAATGACTTTTCTATTCTTTACCGGAGCCTTGCTGCAATGCCGCCTGACCTCTCTTGAGCTGGCTAACAAAATTCGAACCGGATGCCATAGCGTTTGCTAGTCCAAGTCAGCCTCGTGTCCACTACCCCCATGGTTCTATCCCTAGAAGAAGAAAATGCGATAGCGAGGTATACGAACTTCTCGAGCCCCAAGCTCCACTACTCTTAGGAGTGGACCAGCCCTTGTCCGATTTGTAGATGATAGGCTTCTGACCTGTCACCAGTTGTCATTCAATTGTTAGCTTCCAAAACATCGCCAATGAGTACGACCCGATGAATTCGCTCATGCATACAAAGTGCACGGGGGTTTGAAATAAATAAATGAAGGAAAAAAGTATAAATCTGATGGAAAAAGGGTAAAGTAGCACGGGGTGACCAAAACCAAACGGCATGGAACCCGCAAGTCCGGTTACTGGTGTAAGCAGAAAACCGTTTTTTTCTTTCCTCTGCATCCTTCCGGAATGGGACGGAAAATGCCCAGCGATGAGGATTTTAAAGCAAGGTAAAACCAAGCGGCAAAACTTGAAGGGGAAAAAAATAAAGGATGAATGCAACTGGTGTAAAAATACGAAAAACATACCTTGATCACCACTCTGTTTTGCAGCGAGTACTTCCTTCTCGTAAGCTAAAACATGGGTATAAAACATCAGCCAAATGCCCAACACAAATAAATCCCTAATCCATCAATCAAGGGGAAAACGTTTATCAAAGTGATAGATCCTAGAACAGGTGGACAAGGCAGAGGACAGATAGAACATTGAAAGGTATTCCCAGCACAAAAACAAGCTTAGAGCCTCTGTCGGTAATTAGATGTTACCATCCCTCATTATTGGCTCCCCGTACCGTAACACCTCGCTAGATTGCTGAGGTACAGGGAACGGATAAGGAGACAGTCGCCAGCCACAGGCAGTATACAACAGCACGACATTTCCCGGATCCCCCGAAGCTTTTTGTTCCACCCTTTCTCCAATACATAGGATAAATCCCATGATAGAAATCAGGCCCTTCTCTTCGAAGGCGTGTGATACAGAATTCAGAAAAGAGTAAAGAAACGCGCAAGTAACACAATAACTGCTGTCGCGCAGGTCGACAAGAAGCACAAAGAATGATCCGGCACAATCTTCCGCTCCGGTAACAATTTTGACATGGAATGAGGAGATTCGAAGCACCTCCCGCATCGGGGTAGAAAGGTGGAGGGGGGGAGGCGCGGGTAACATGCTATTGAGGGGGTACATGACTCCGAACCACTCTTGGAAAAAGATCCCAAAGGAGCGAAGTGACATAAACGACAAAAACCCCAAATCAAGGATTGCGCTCCTCTTCTGGGCAAAACAAAAATAAAAAGAGGGCAAGAAAAAGAGAAGGGAAAGGAGAAAGAAGAAAACATGGGACGAAGCTCTGCCCTTCCAGAATAAACAAAAAAAAAAAAAAAAAAAGACGTACCACGACTCAAGAAATCCTCAACTTCTTTGCCATTAAATCCCCTCACAGGAACATGAGCTTCCGCATATACAGGCGGCATCTGTTGCTGATTTGAATTCTGCCAGGCATTATTCCCATTACTACCAGAGTTTCCACCGACATTCCGACGTTGCCCGCCTCCGCCTTGTGATCGTTGCTGCGTAGATTGCTGCTGCGTGCGTTGATGGCGCCAACTGTTTGGAACCGGAGAGAGGAAGCCATGCATTAGTGCTGGTCTCTCTCGCTAAAATTCTACCTTTCAAGTAGGTGCGAATATGTCGGCAAACAAGTGATGGGAAGAAGGGGGTGGATGAAAATATATGTGTGTGTGCGGCAGCGGTGGACAATGCCCACCCTGTGCCTTTCGATCCCTTCTAACCGCCATAGCGGGGCCGATACTTGATAGATCTTTTAGGGCGGGGGAGGGGTGAACAGAGACGGTTCAGAGGAATAAAAAGCGGAAAGGAGTGGCAAGGGAGACTTACCGTTGTTCCTCTCCACCGGTATTCATTGCGATAAGAGGAGTATGAGTTCAAAATGGGGAATCGCAGGAAGCAAGGGATCGAAAGAGGGTGGAATCGAAGAGGCAGCCAAAGGAGGTAAAAAAAATATTAATGAAAAGCAGATAAAAAAACAAGGCCGCCGTAGTTTTTTTATTATTTTTACGCAGAAGAGAATTGGGGGCAGGCTGTGCAATTGTTATATTTCGAAAGCAAGACGATGTAGCGAAGAAAGAGAGAGATGTGGTGACAATGGTGGTGAAGGCGAAGAGGACAAACCTTGAGGTCGAGTTCACAGGGCCCAGAGTTGAAGTCTGGGGTCTAGACACCGCGAAACTCTCGCGTAGAATTATGGAGAGGCAGGCTGACAACGAAAGAGTCCTAGGTTGATTGATGAGAGGCTTCGGGTGCTTATGTAATATACGGGTCCCAGGAGCTGCACAGTGCGCAACAAGGTTAAGCTATGATACCAGAAGAGAGCTGTCGTCGATCAATCGCCGAGACCCTGTTTGGCGCCCAAAAAAGAAAAAAGAAACCCCATTTTTTGCGGATTCAATATTTGCTAAAGCTCGAATTTCGTTGCCCAGAGAATACAAAAAAACCCATATCCATATAGCAGCTACCTTGCTAATGATCAGAAGAATCTAGTAGGGGGCCTACAAGTTGAGCTATATCTAACTCAAAAAGTGCAATTTTAAAATATTTCACTTGCAACAAAAATGCCATAAAAGCCCGAACAATGCCATTTTTTCTTTGGCATGCCAAACAGGGCCTTACGGTATCCATCTGCTTGTAAATTTATCTTGCAATAAGTATCTAAAAATATAGCAATTGTTACACAACCACCCAACCGGCGAAACAAAAACCCCCTCTCATTTCATTTTCGGATACGGCACTTTATGCTAGATACAAGTAATCATAGGCTACCGGTGTTGAACAACATCCGCCAGTCAATCCGGCTCGGTTTTGGTCAAGCGCCAAAATAAAAGCTACTATCCAGCGCAGCAAAGCTCAAATATCCTACCGGGCACTTGAAATCAACCAAAAACCAAGACAATAGTAAACTCCGAAAACTTCCAACCACAACCACATCTTTAGGAAGACATGACATGGCTTTATAGAAGTGTACCCGAATACATCCCTCTCTAGGTCTACATTTCCTGTTCTCAACAGGAGCAATTTCGTGGAGATAGTAAATTCCCGAATTACCCACTGGTGGCCATATTTGATGGTTATTTTAGCCAAGCCCAGCCCTTTGATGTATTATGTAAGCAAAATGAATTACCCATGAGAGTTGACTTCAAGCACAGTGCCCAGCAGCTCACCATAAGAAGTCTACTGCGATTACAGACTGCTTACGAAACCCAGGCACCCGAAGGAAAGCTCGAGTAATCCTTAATATAGAACCCTGATTAACTTTAAAGCTAGCCATGTTCGGTGCCAAGGACCTAATACTAAGCCAAAGTCATTGCCATTAGTAAAGTCTCGGCTTCCTAACTTTTGCCAGTATACCTCCAATTTATAAGTTAGGAATACCTTATCTTGGGGCTTCTAGCATCAATCCAGCTGGAGGAACAAACACGCCGTATATACAAGACCATGGTCTTTACGTTGGATGGAACATGTCTGAGCATTAATGGTTAGCTAGGAGCTAATTGTGATGTAGTATCAAACTCGAGGTATCACAACCCAAATGGCATTAAGACTGCCGCCCCATATCCATTCCAATTATGTGTCGTGCCCTCGACGCCAATAGAAAACAAAGCTAAAAACCTTTGAGATTAGTTACAGTGGCGAAATTTCCATATAAAGAGGATAATTCCTGTCAGCTTTTTCTAATAACCCTACGATATCGACCAAAGGTTCCCTGAGACCGTTGCCAAATGTTGGGCGCTATGTCTATTAGTAGTTAGTCCTACCTAGGTTAGCAATAGGCAACCCACAGAAAATGAAATCCGTTAGCTTCAAAGCACAGATTCCAATCCGGAGGCGAAATCCGAAACCCAAAGCCTTAAGAGAAGTAAGCTAAGCTTTCCCAAAATCTCCCATGACAAGAGGGGGATATTTATGGTGATCCAGTCCTGGTAGTGCGCTAACTTTAGTCCCTCGGACTTCTCCCCAACAAAGATGCTGCCATCTACCGCCTCACAGACCCCCACACCACATCACCAAAGAGATTTTAAAAAACGAAAAATGAAAGACTCACCACCGAGGGCTGTGAGCTACATAACCTGAGCAGGTCCAGGGGTGTAACAATGAGATCGAGTGATGGTGATGACTGGTGGGGGTGGTGCACATCAAGGCTGCGATAAGGCCAGAAACAGAAAAAAGGTCTTACCAGCCCCTCTGATAAGCCTTGTAGATCCCTCGTAGTTTGATCCACGTATTCCCAAGACTGAAGGGAGGAGCTCAACAGGCTAAGTCCTGTCTATGACTGCCCAAGCATACTACTCCATGGCAATCAATTATTACGCACTACTTTCCAAGAATCGACACTTGACTATGTAACCCCGCCGATTAGGAATAGCACATGAGGACCACGAATCCCCATTCAACACAATCCATCCTCCCTTGTGAAAAAAATAAAGAAAAAAAAAAGAGCCACAGAAAGCTTGAAAATACAGAGCTATGGAAATCGTGTGAACCTGACATCACTTTCGAGACACCACCAAAGTTGATCGATGCTTCTTTTGGTGATGGGAACATCTAGCATTATTGGCATTCTAGCACATGGAACGACCATGTAGGAAGCAAGCTTGAGGGGAAGGTGTCGATGACCATAATTGTGCGGTCAAAAAAAAAAATTGAAAAATACTCGCAATGGACGAGGGGCTACGAACTGCCTCACTGCTGACGAAAAGATGTCTACAACATGAAGAACCTTGCGCAATGCATCGGTGGAAGTAGCACTCGAGTGAAAGTGTTGGTTCTAAGGCTACGTTCGTATCAATATATTTATGCATCCTACTATCACAATGGGCTTTTTCGCCAGGGGAATAGGGGGGCTGAAGTCTGCATTTGAGTTATTTCGATCACGAGGGCATCTTTGAGGAGGAAAATCACCCCATGATTCTTTGATGAGAGAACTCAATGGCAGATGCCGCTAGCAGAAACATTGGAGGAAAAGCTTTCCTATGATCGCTCGATTCCCAACCTGGGGCATCTCTCAAAGCGAGCATCAGCAACTACAGTACAGCTTGTACATCTACCAGCACCGTAAAGCCCCTCGCATATTAGGGAATAGCACGGGCTTAATAATAAAGCCACTTTAGACGCCTCTTTCCACCTTTTCAACTAATCCCTTTCTTTACTATTCTTAGTGCCTCGACAAAAAAGAAAATTTGTGGCCCCACTAGTGTCACCATTGCTCTCAAATCTGGCTTCTTAGCACTCGAATTTATTACATTCACCGCCCATGAGTATTCCTCTTACAAGTCGCAGGAAAAAGCCCATTCTCAAGGCAGAAAATTCTCACGAAGATGTTATATTGGCTTGGCCGCTACAGCAGGCAACGCCCAGTGGCTGCTTAAAGTTCGTACCAAAAGTCTTGGCTTTTTCTTTTTCTTGCCAACTTCCACCAACCTGCTTTGTCAGATAGAGCACGCAGCTCCCGATCGGTACTGCGGCTTGGTGGACGGAGAAGAGGGGAAAGACTTAGCTTGACTTGTCCCACAACTACAACCGCAACGCAAAGAAGGAGATCCGGCGGGAAAAAAAAGGACATTGTCCCTCCCGTTCCCGAATCTTCTCTTGTCACTCAATCGAAAAGCCGGCACCAGAGAGCACTCCGATCCCGCAAATGGAGACTACAGCACAGCCACAGTTCAGTACATTCTGTTCCTTTACAGCAGCACAACTTGGCGGTATGACAGAGTACTGTAACCGAGAAACCGGGTTCAGCCAGTCAGACCTTCCGCAAAAGAAGAAATACTAATGCAGGGGAAAAGCGGATGAAATGCGAAAAAAAGATGTTCACGGGCCTTACCCACTGCCTCCCCGCACTCCCCGTAGCACAATGGGGGTAGAAAATAAAGGGGCGACGGCGAGGAGGTCGGCTCCGGGTGACTAGACAAAAAAAAACACTGAAGGTGAAAGCAAAGGGAAAAAAAAAAAAGAGAAAACATTAGCGAAGGGGCAAGAAAGCGCGTGCGGAACGGCCTTTCCAACTGTGGTTGAAAATGCGGTACTGTACACGGTCCCCAGTGACTCTTTACCCTCGGTTAGCACGGTCATTGCCGCTCAGAGGGAGAAGTAATAATAATAGTAATAATAAAAGCGGGAGCGCGAGCCCTATCTGTCCTTGTTTGTTTTTTGACGATTGCAATTTATTAATAAGATCCACGGTCGCACGGGACCTGAGATAGGGGTGACTGGCCATGATCCATGTTTCGGCCCCCGGGGCCGCTTTTTATTTCTATCCTTCGACCGGGTGAAGCGCGAGCAGCAGGGCTCCAACCGTGGATCCATTTGGCGCAATCCGCGGAATCCCAGCCGGCCAGAGACGAACTGAACTGACGAGCATCATATAGTTCATGGGGGGGTATATAATGTTGGTTACTTAAAATACATACAACGCGAAATGAGGGTGAACGACAAAGCAAATAGGGAGACGATGAAGAAACATCACATACAATTCAAACTTCAAAAGTACCCCCAGCTAGTAGTGACTAACCTCTCTACTAGCCAGCCTTTGCCATAGGCGAGCCAAAAAAAAAAAAAAAAAAAAAAGGAGGAAAAAAAAGAAACCACCGACTGACGACCCGAAGATCTCAAAGCCCAATCAACCAAGACCTGGTTTGAAGAAGACAAATCCTTGCGGATCTCGGAGGTACGTAGCTCAGTTCGGTCCCATCCTCCAACATCCATCCCCGCAAAGGAAAAAGGGAAAAGACACCACCCCCTCCACTCCGGCAACTCTCTCTCCGCGGTGTGCACACTATCCCTTTCGGTAGGCGGAGTCCGAATTCACCCTGAGGGGTGAGGTGACGGGAGGCACGCACCGGCCATCAGCGCAACTCCTAGCCTATCGTTTAATGGCAGATATTAAGCATTCAGCTGTGTTTTTCCCTCCATGGAGCGGGGGGGGGGGAGGGGGGAATTTCAATTGAACGGGCAGAACAAGACGAGTATGTAAGAACGGGCAGCGGGAACTCTATTGACAGGTCTCCTTCCCTCCCACCCCGATCTGTTGTCCACGTCCACAGGACCCCAGGATCACCAGCGCTCGCCGCTGAGAAAAAATAAAAAATAACGTCCTTTTTTTGATTTTTGATCCACACCCACTCACACACATCACGCCCAAAGAGGGTGCGTGTGGTAAATGGATAGGATAGGGCAAGGGAGCGAGACAAGACAAGGCAGGACGTGCTGTGCGCTGGCCTTTGCATCAGAATTATTTTCTGTTTGACGGAAACTCTTGCTCAACCCCCTTCTCGCCATCCCGTTCATCCAACCTCTGCATAACATCGGGCAGTTGGCGGGGGGGAGAGAGAGGGATGGGTGGGGAGATCATTTCCTAAAGTCTTGGGAATCTGTGATCTACTATGGTATCTGCTAGTTCGCCGTTCACCTTCCTCGTAACCCTCTAGCGGCTTTACTTTTTTTTTCTTTCCTTCTTTTTTTCCCTTTATCCTCATGCTATTATTTAAATTGTAAATGTGCTATGGAGATTCTCATAAGGGCCAACCCTCCCAAATAGAGAACCCAAGTGTCACTTCAGGTTGGATGCTTTGCTTTTTGAAACTCCTACTGGTAACGGGAGCCGATGGGCTAAGGAACCCCCCCAATCGACAGCGTTTCCAAACGCATTGTCTCCAGACGCACAGGAAGAGGAAGATATGAAGTTGGTACTTGTACCTCTCCACAATGACGCCAACGACGCGGAAGAGGGGCAAGAAGGGAAAAACATGAGGGTAAAGGAAAATATGATGGGTAAGTGTGACCGAACAATTAACCTTCTAATCATTCGCCCACATGTATGATATCGTACGTTGCTGCAAAGCCCAGTGACACCGGCACACTGGTAGGGAGAGTTACGGTGGGTTCGGCCACAAACTTAAGCCCGATGGCAATGCAAGTACTGAACAAAAAGGGTTCTCTAAGTAAGGATTGTAAGGCAGATATGTACAAACCTACCCAGCCTCCTCTCCCCACAAGCCAAACCTATCTAGTCAATTATTAATCTTCAACACGCCCAAAAAGGAATCGCAAGTAAGTGAAAAAACAAAAAAGAACAAAAACAAAAGAAAAGGTGGGGAAGAAAAAAAAGAAATACTCCCGTAGCTGTTACGGCATTTGACTCAAACATGTCTTTATCATCACTTGCCAAGCTACTAGCTACGGTATGATAGCTACCGTATGAGAGCAAGAAAAGCTGGGGCGTACGCAATGCAGTAGTACTTGTGCTCGCAGCAGTACAGTACTAGTACCGTAGTGATAGCAATAACATCCTGATGGATCGAGGAGAGGTGAAAAAACCAACAAAACACCTGGAATCCTATCCATCTACTGGCACGAGATAGAGATGTCTCGAAGATGGTATGCTCCCAATTTCACACCAAGAAAAAAGGATTAAACGCTCTTTTCGTTTTGTTTAGGAGGAGGAAGAAAAAAAAGAAAGAAAAAACCCCAAACAACCCCAGCAGTTCGTTAAGAGCCGAAAAAAGGGGGTAGTGATATTTAGCATGTCATGGAAAAAGAGCAGAAAAAGAAAGAACCTCAGAAAAAACCAACAGCATCATGAGTTGACTAAATTTACCCACAAAGTGCTCAAAAAATGCGTTTCCACATTGACAACAACCTAGAGCGGATTGTAAAAATCGATATAGGGAAGGGGGGGGAAGGGGGAAGGGGGAAAATAAGAGAGAAAGAATGGGGAAGAAAAAAAAATTAGTATATATCAAAAACCCTAGAATAACTATCATACTCCCAAAATCTTCAAACCTTCAAATCTTCAAGATATAATAGAAAAGTAAAAAAGTAAAAAAGTAAAAGGAAAAAAAAAAAGTAGAGAATGATCGACGCGCCAGGGCACTAGGATCTGTCAATAAAACTGGGTTTTGGGAACGTTCCCAACTTCCCCTTCTGTAACCGGTTAGTTGGTTAGTTTGACCGGGTCTGTCAGGAAGGGGAAGGGGAAGGGGAAGATATGCCCCCCCCCCCCGATCGATTCCCAGAGCCATTTGACCAAATCCGTACCATACGAGTACTGTACCATACCATACCGTATCATACATGTTCACGACCCATCATTTTTGACGGTTCAGCTCTTATTTTTATTTTTATCAAAAAAGAGACATACCGGATGAGAAAGCTTTTTTCTCATCAATCCATTCAATCCCTTCCCCCTCCACACCATCACCCCCTTTTTGACCATGCATGTCTCTCAAGTCCGTTCGTAGTTAGGTTTAGATAGGCGAGGGTAGAACGGCGAGGTAAAAGTTTCAATTGACGGAAGATCTGGGTTTGGAAATGGTGAACTCCTTGTGTATCA
>Ga0307507_10004651_pt1 | contig 23867 bp, 5 predicted proteins | sample 7_EM_MG_FD_207223 | JGI IMG/M metagenome (GOLD analysis project Ga0307507, IMG submission 207223) | Populus trichocarpa ectomycorrhiza microbial communities from riparian zone in the Pacific Northwest, United States - 7_EM | ecosystem: Host-associated > Plants > Roots > Unclassified | place...
CTAGTATACTACAGGCTAAGAAAATAGTAAAAATTTATTTACGCAATTAGTATATAACTTTACCTTAATTACAGGTTAAGAAATATAAAGATAGCTTTAAAAGTTGCCAAGTTGGCCAATTGCATGTTAAGAAATATACAGTTAGCTTTAAAAGTTGTTAAGTTGGTCAACTGCGTGTTATTTAACTTTTAAATGTGTTAAGTTGGTTAATTGCATGTCAATTACGCGAGACGCGCTTAACAAAGTCGACTTGAAACCCAGCCTGCGAATATTTTCCTGATGGATGGACTATTACAGCTAGGGGACTAGCGGGGAGAATATTTATCTTTGTTACTATCCTTAGTGTTATTCCTAGGTTCTAAATTAGTATCTAGGCTAGGATTAGAAAGTTAATAACTAAAGAGTTAGTATAGTTCTTAAATATATTACTAAAGAGACTTACCTAGCTAGAAAGGCCCGCGCAAGAGTGCAAATATTATTATTTATAAGAATAAACTGTTTACACGTGCGCTTATAGACACTATATATCTAAAATTGCTGCGTCTCTATAGCAGTAGAAACCCTTATTAAATTAAAAAGGCTGTAAGTAATAGAAGACACCTTCTGTCCCTATTTTTTACTATTCTAATATAGATAGAAATCCCTAATAGCGCGTTAGAGCTGGCAAGCCTTATATATATAAACAGCGGGGATCTAATATAGTTAGTGAAATCTAAAATAGGATGGAATAAGAAATACTAGAATATAGGTCTTCTTCCAGCTATAATAGTGGGAACACTTAGATCTGTTCTTGCTAGAGCGTGGTATTTTATAGGCATAGGAAGGGTCTAATATAAGCGCGTAAACGTAACAACGGTAGCACTTTAGAGAAACCGCCATATGAGCAATAGAAGTAGTCTATGGTGCTAATGGAGTAGGGATAACACCACTGCCAGTCTAGAGACGCGCAGTATAATTATAAGCTATTGCGAGAGAATACTATAGGAAGTTAGTATTATTAAAGAGATAAAATAGGGATCCTATTACCTATAGATGCGTTATAAAAAGAGAACAGAGCAGTGGTAGAAAGAATAGCTAGAGATACGGAAGCTAAAAGCTAAGATGTAATAAAAAACAGTCTGCTAAAAGGCAAGATAAATGGTATTATTAATGGAAAGACGTATAAGAGACAACAGCTTATAAACTAGAAGAAATTAATATTAAGACGTTATTATTAGGACCTATTTTAGGTAAATAGGGATAGTAGCTAGTTAATATATTGTATGGGACAACCTCCAGATTAGCTTATAATAAATTCTTATAATAAGGAAGGTAAATCCCATCTAATTTTTATTATTATTATTAAAGTTCCATTATAAAGGCACTATAAAGAGCTATAGTGGAAGAAGAGTGGAGGAATAGAAGACAAAGTAAGGTTCTATACTAGTAAAGAACTAGCAATAAGCCGTATTATAGAGTACCTTTCTACTAAAGAACTTCCCTAGTGGTTTTAGTTGGAACTCTATAAGAGTTTATTAAGAAGTAAAGTCTTAGAGAACCAAGACCTTTAAAGGGGAGGCAATTATAACAGGTGCTCCTAAAAGGTATATATTAGATAAGATAGATAAAGGTTTTACTAATGTCCCACTAATGTCCTAGAGGAGACATAGTTAGATAGATAAGGGGTAAAGGGTTTACTAGTGTATTAGAAGGATTATATAGGGAGCTAGTTCTCCTCTAAAGAAGAACTAGAAATTAGTCTCTAAATAGAAGAGGTTAAAAAGCATTTGTCCTTTAATACGTAAAGCTTATTCTACCTTTGACTTACCTTCTACTTATCTATAACTCTTATTCTATACTGTTAATTAGATAATCATACATTCCGGTTAGACTGGCCTCTTACACTTTTACTCTAGCTTTATATTTTAATATTTTACTTTAACTAAGCTCTTACTTAGATACTATATAAAATTATTCTACTATAGTAAAAATGGTTAACTTTATTAAATAGTTATATATCTAGGTTATTTTTAAGGAAGGATTAATTAGGAGATAAATTAATTATTATATAGCATAGTATAAGCGTCTTATTAATAGTTTGGCTTTAATAACTATTAATAATTTAGCTATTATAGCTGTTAATAATCTAGTATTTATAGCTATTAGTAATTATTAGGTAAAACCTAAGTAGATAGTTATATAGCTGTAAGGTATGGGTGAGGTGACAGGCTCCGCACTACCCAGCCATAGCACAAACCCCAAAAGGTAAGCGAGTGACTGGTAAGATACCAGTTACGGCTGTGCGGAACAATATATATAGGCAAGATGGCTTGGTTACCTGACAATGGGCGACCTAGGGGCGACCTAGGGGTAACTCGCCTATAAGGCACGTGTGCTATATATACCTAGGGAAACCCCTTCCTTACCTCGCTGTAAGGCTATTGCTTAGGTGTATGGTAGGGAGTAGGTAAGCCGAGTATGAGTTATAAGGAGAGTTGATAGAAGAGGACGATATGGTAAAGAGTAGATATGGCAATACCCTCGTACGGAGACGAACCGATGAGGAGGGAAGGGCTGTAGGCCTGAGGAGCTTATAAGGAGGTGCCAAGGGCTAGCCGAAGGCTAGCCTTGGCAGCTCCTGAGAGCCCCTGGGCATGCACCCAAGTAAGGGTCTAAAAGATCCCTTACACTCGCATATAGACTTCTCTTTTTCCCTTAAGGATTTGTCTATCTATATAATATACTCTATTGTTTTATTATTGGACTCCCTATCTATATTCTTACCTTATACTAAATCTTAAAAATAAGCTTTTTTAATTAACTAATTAATTACCTAACTATATATAATAGCCTAAGGGCAAATATGGAAGTAATATATTAGTGACGTAGGGGATTATAAGAAAGGATTATAGATTATATCTTAATAGTTAAAGACAACGGCAAGCCAAGGCCCTATATGTTAAATTCTATACTAAAAGGTTTTATAGAACTATACTAGGAACACCAAATTGCTTATAATACTTATAATTAATTATAGACTGGTATAAAGGCTTAGATATAAAGTTGGATAAAAATCCTTAGGTTAGCCTAGGTGGTTACTAGCATACTTCTAGTATACTTCTAATAGGTCTTTTAGCAATCCTCACGTCTTTTCTTTAGTTATATATTTTTCTTATTAAGGTTTTTTAGGAGTTTAAAGTAGGGCTAGATAGCTGGATTATATATAGCGGCATATTAATATCTCTCTAAACCCCTTCTGGGATGAGCCCTTAATAATCTCCCTTTACTATAAGGTAATAGCGATTAAGGGCCGACTATAAAAAGGGTGGGGGTAATATAAGGGATTTATACATCTACTTTATTTTTGCCACCTCAACTTCAAAAATATTCAATATTCAATATCTTTCAGTATTGAACATATCGTATCGATATTGATATTGAATGTTCAATATCAACATTCAATACTGATAACACCACCGCTCCGATGATTTACCTCCACCTTTGTAGATGTTTTGGCTATCTTGCGCGTCTTCTTAACGGATGCCATAAGCTCGATATCAGACGCATCAGATTATATCCGCCTGGAAAGCTTTATTATCCGACTTCTTCTTCTTAGGCAATATGAAGACTGGGACTGGCTTCGCTTTTGTACTCGAGGCGTTGGTCTTGGCATTCTTCTTCTTTGGCTTATGCAATGGAGAAACTTCATCGCTGGTCTCTGCAAGACTAGCCTTGCGAATTCTGAAGGTAGCGTCCGGATGATTATGTGGTTTACGTTTTGGAATACATAGGACTGGTGAGGGCGTGGTTGGTGAAGGGGAATGTGAGTACTCGCGGGTTGGATCGATATGCTGAGTCTTCCTGTGACCAGCCCTAGTTGTGGTTAAGCGGACTATCGTGGTGGTAGGACTAAGTCTGTGGACTTTCGAAGATGATATTTTTTTGACTTTCATTGCTGGGGGGGCCATGACTTCAACTGTGGGACGACAGAGTACGGACTTTATAGGTTTTGGGGCGGCTGAGGTAGTCCTTTTGAGGTTCGACTTCGTAGACGCTATCGGTGTGTCAAGATCTCCATCTGCAGCAACATCATCGACATCGCCGACGTTGTCATTGTACTCAGTCCTCTTCTCAACGGTACTTGAAGCGAATGACACTTTTACCCCAAGCTCAGCTGCCTTCTTTCCCTTAGTTGTTTTGCGAGTTGAAATACTGGCTGCTTGATGGTCAAAATCGTCGAAGGGCCGTTGGAGGGGCTGTTCACCATCATAGCACTTGCTGTCATAGGCATCTTGATGGAATCTTAGGCGTTTGCATGGGAGGTCCTCACTGCTGCACAAAGATGTACGACGCTTGCGTTTTCGGGCCACATCATCCAAGAATCCTAATTTTTCGTCTGGAATCGGGCGTTTCCTGACAATATCCCAATACTTATCATCATTTCTTGTCCAGGGCTCGTCACCTCTCAGTGGTGAAGGAGGTTGTCCATACCCGAGTTCTGCAATCTTCAAGGCGACAGATCCATCCTGCATCTCTTTCACGTGGACAGGAGGGGCCTCCGGAAGTTTACCGGCTGGATACAGTCTTGGTAGACGTTCCGTAAGCCGGTCCCAGTGCTCATGGTCTCCTGCATCCGCCTCATAACGTTTTCTCAACGCACCGAGTGTGTACTTCAGGCCCTTCCTTATTAGCATTTCCTCAGCCACACATATTGCACGCTCGAGTTTGGGATCCTTAAATTTGGAATAGTACTTGAGATCTGTACTTATAGGACCCAAAGTTGTTCTGGGTTTCCTAACACGCACTCCGGTCCCGGAGAGCGGAACCGGCTGGAACCAAGTCATGTTAGATTTCAAGTCTTCTGCTCGATCCCATGCATTATCTTTTTCTCGCTGTACTCTTTGTGAATCAAGAATGTCTTCTTCTATTTTGGCATTCTCTCTATCTTGAGCCTTCCAAATATTATATTCTGGGTTCTCCTGCGTCGGGTCTTCCCAGTCGCCGGGCCTCGTCCAAAAGAAGAAGTGAGGCATCTCTTGATCAAGATAGGTTATATAGAAGAGCCTATCCAAGGTGTGTGGGAATCCGTCATCATTATCCATATCCAGGCAGGCTGGTAAGTACAAAACCGGATTCTTGCTTCTAATTGTCGACGAAGCAGCCTCGAGAGCTAGCTGCTTTCTATTTCGTCCCGAAGTGTTTCGGCCTCGTGCAGGCCTTGATTTCAACCGTGACTTTGCTTTTGATTGTAAATTTTTCGATCTAGATCGGGATCTGGGTTTGGATCTTGACACCAATTTAGACCGCGACGTAGAGCTTATCGTCTCGGCCGCACCGGGGGATGGTGCTTCCGATGAAGACGGCTGATCAGCATCCCACTCTTCAGGGACCTGATAATCTTCAAGAAACATGCCGCCATTCCACCATTGCAACTGGGTACGTTTGTTCCACTCTTTGCCGCTTTCAATCTTAGTTCTTCGAAGCTGCTTGATTCGGACGCCGTTGCGCGCCGCCTGCACGGCCTCAGGGGAAGGCCTCGGCACGAAATCTGGAGACAAATTTGGCGGCGTTTTCTTGCCGGGCAAAACCACCCCTTCGTTTGACTTGGTCGTTTGGAGAAACATATATTTGTATTTCATCCTTACTGGTTGGATCGGCGGAGTCGACGCTATGAGATGCATGGGTGAGTCTGGATCATAGTGCGGCGTGGTAGGTGTTTTCGGGGGGCTTGGAGATGGCAGCTCAGGATAGGGCCACTCAAAGACGCTGAGCGTCTGATATGGGATGTTGGGATGATACGGTGATGACACGCTACTACGGGTGGCTGTCTCGGTTGTAGTAGCTGTGCCGCTAAGCGTAATGAGCTCCCCTGTTACCCCTCCGTCATATAAGTTGATGAGGTAGCCTTCGTCCGTTTCGTTCCCTCCTTCGTTGCGTTGCTGCTCCCGCTGAGCTATTCTCTCTGACTTTTCTACTTCCTTCCTCTTCCTTTCGACTTCCTCTTGAATCTTCCGCGCTTCCCGCCGCCTCTTCTCCACTGCTGCAACATCGTTTCTGGCATCATCTTCCGCCAGCTGTTTGGCTAACTGTGCCTTCTTCAAGTTCTTGTGCAAAAGTCCACGTTCCCTGCACTCCCCTCTTAATGTTTCATAGTTTTCAAAGTCCCACTTTGTTCTAGTCCTGTCTTCCTCTTTTACTTGATGAGTAGTTCCAATACGTTGTTTCTTGAGTTTCGGGGCTGCAGCACCAGCAGATAAAGCTATGTTGTCTTCTTTGGCAGACTTTTCACGCTCTCTCTTGGCCTTGCCTTTCCTGGAGGCACCCTTGGGAGCCTTTGGCAGCATTTGGGGTCTTAGCAACTGTATCCTACTAGCAGTAAGCTGTACTTGACCCGAAAAATGTCATAAATTGGCGATTCCAGCAATTCTTAGAATTCGAGATTTAAAGGAATGGTATGACCCTGGAACAAGGAAGACAGATAAAGTGTAAGTCTCTGTATTCTATAGTACTTGTCATGACTGCTGTCCACTAGACGTATTCCGCTTTCAGTTTCCGCTTCTAGATAAGGGGCACAATCGGACAATGAAATAGAGATCGGCTTCGAAACCGCAACCGGATATAACGGGCACGATGATCCTTTGTTTGCATGACGAGCACATGAGAGTTTGTTAGGGGAAGGACTAAAATGTCTGAGAGATGGAATCGTACAAGCCGTAGTCGTGCCGCTCGTTGATACTCGGAGGAGAAAGGCAAGCTCCAGGCGGGCTCTGTCCTCAGAAGCGAGGAATGCAGTTTCTGAAGGCGAGCCAATCACCATAGCCAATTGCTTCCCATATAATCTTTACATTCCTCGCGATGTATCATCTAGTCTCATTTGAAAGTCCATATTACCGTCGCGGCCTGCTCCACCAGCCAATACACATATACCTAACGCTACTCATAGCAATAGCCTCCCGGGCAGCACTCCAGTAAAATGCGTTCATACGAAGCCAAATGGTTTCCAGATAGAGCAGGAGAGCCGTTGGAAATGTTTGGCTTGAAATTCTAGGCCTGCTAGAAGCTTCATAGCTGTGAAGCGAAGACTCGTGGCTGACGCTCACTTAAGATGCGTGCTGCTTGCCTGGTCCTGCATTACATGCAATTCTTCGCCCACAAAACTAGCCCGGAACTGCCACCGATGCAGCCAGGAGGCGTAAAACTTTCATCACAATCCACTATATTTGCAGCATCGGGCTCGGAAGTAATTTTGGAAGACTCGATTATCGTGACTCAAATCTCAGCCTCGAGTGTTTCACTGCCAAAAATCAACCCAGGTTCGACCTGGCGCATGCATCAAAGGACACTCACAACTCAGTCTTGCTGGTGGGTTTCCTCCTCTTCTTATCATTAGCCTCGTTCTCATTCCACTCTCCTCTTGCTATGACTTTCGCCGCATCAAAAAAACCCTCCAGCTCCATCCATTCTCCGGCAAATGCTGTAACGAGCTTCGCCCAATCCTCCACTATATCCAAATCCAAGTGATCACCATCGTCATCCATCTCATGCCATACCCTTGGAAAGGGAGTTGGGATGATGTGCAAGACCTCAACTCCCCTAGCCATGAATGGAATATGGTCGTCTTGCACCATCCACCCTAGGAATCTATCGTCCGACTTGTCCGCTTCCAAAAGGAAGACGGGCTCTTTTCGTAGCTTGTTCTCGCGTTCTTTCAGCTTGGTGGGGTGATTTGGTGACGATTTGAACTGTCCGAGATCGCGCAAGCGGGTTTCTAGGGCAGCCATGTTTTTGTAGGCCCAATGTGTTGTTTTAAAGTATGACGGAACGGTTGGGTTGGCGGAACCGAGGAGGTCGAGGAGTAGGAAGAGGGAGATGGATGCAAGAGGGGTGCGGTAGGTCGACATTGCGGGGTGGACTGTGTGTTCCCAAGACTCTGCGAGAGCGCTGTGAAGAAAATTAGGGAACTCCAATCTCAAGGTTTTCGTCTGCGCTGGAACTCAAGAGCATTTAGGGAGCTTGCAAGTACTCACCGTGCTCCATAAAGACTATCCGTATCTGTCCAGCTCAGAAATGCCTCCTCTCCGTCAAGGAATATCATCTGGACTCCTTTCTGCTCCTCGAGCTCTTCCGTTCCGTCCGCAGCCATGGCCTCCCATTTCTTCGTTAGCGCCTCATCAATGCTGCGCGCGGCGTGCATCAGCATCGCACACGGGGCCGCGCTATCTGTCGCCCCAATGAAACCCGCCGGTGTGATTTTACTGTCATAATGAGCAACCAGCGCCAATCGCCCGACTTCTCCAACTTGGGTTCCGGGTGGGTCGCGGGTTGCAATTAGGTTAACAAAGGGGATTTCTTTGCCATTACTTGTAGGGGTCGTAGAGGATGAGTTCTGAAACTCCAATGTCCATTTTGGGAGATGGGTGCGGAAAAACTCGACGAAATGATTCAACACGGCGGTCGACCCAGGCGTACCCGAGACCCGTGTGCGCAGTATCGGCGATAATAGGGCACCATGGTGGACATTGAAATCGTCTCCGGGGTTTGGTAAGCCTTCAAGGGTGTCGTCTGAGAGGGTACCATATGCTGATGCGAGGGAAAGGAGAAGGGCCAGGAGGCCAAGGAGAGACTGAAAAGTTGGCATTGTACAGTAAGCAATGATAGTTAGTATTGCACAAGAGGTTGTGTCATATTTGTGGAATAAGAAGCCGTACGTGCTCGAATGGAGCGCGCGCAGGTGGGTTAATAGCAAGTAAGACGATGTGGTCTCAAGGCCTAATAAAGAAGTTGCAATATGCGATGGTTGGTTGGTCCGCCGGTCATCTTGGCAACGGCGGAACCCCCTGAGTCTACTGGAATTTAGCGTCCGTCAGTCCGTAAAACTCAATAGTGCGGTTGCTGCTTTCCACCACACGCCAGTTCATCCATCACAATAAAATGATAATTCGATCAAGCACTGTCTCTACTATATACAGGGCATGCTCTAAGCTACGTCCTAGCCCAGTGGAGCCATGCACCAGACTATATAGCTTGAGCACAGTCAGACTTCATACCTTTGCACAAACCCCAGTTCGAAGACAACAGCCGTTGTCTCGAACACAATATACACCATCCAAATCAGGTCAGCTGACTCTGAGTCTATCGCTTGAAAATAATTTGACGTTTTGCAGCATATCCTTCTCGACTTCTCATTTACAATGCCGGCACCGGAAAGACGACTTTCATTTCCTTCTGGAAAGTCACAACTATTTTCCTGTTTGGTATCTCATGCGTCTTTATGGCTCCACGGTTTTACTATGCCCCTAATGAGCCACAGCCGGTCCTAAAGACTGTTGGGGGTAAATACTCCTTTCCAGTTATTATTTATTCTCAATTCTTACCCTTCGCCTTTCCTCACCTTCATTTGCATCGACCTGACATCCCCCGCAGCCATATGCATGGGTGCGATTCCTATGATCGTCGTGGGCCTTGCTACAGCACCTTTCGTCAACTCGGTCAATCTCTACATTCCCGAGTTCGCTCGTAGATCTCGTGATGTGCTGATCCGATATTCACAAAATCTTCCCAAAGATGCGCAGCTAGAATTCGTCACTGCGCGACTGTTTGGGCTTCCAAAAACCACCGGCGTGAGGCTGTCAGAGATGCGAGCCTTGCCCAGTCGCTGGGGTCGACTAGCTAACTTAGAGCGCATAAGGACTCCGAGCCTTCAGAAAGAGCTCGCACAACGATCGGCCTGGAAGAAGGCTTTAGGATTTTTAGCTGAACCAAGGTTCAAATTCTATGTTACGGATGACGTGGCAAGTATGAGAAGGAGTCGAGCCCCGGGGGTGTGGGAGAATGTTCTGAAGGAAATTCGTAAGAGCTCGTAACCCTAAACATGTAAGAGACTTCAAAATTCTAAGTTGTTTTGCGAGGCGTCTTGGTCACGTCTACGTACATAAGGTACCGCCATAGTGGGACTTAGCGAAAATCAAAGTTCCCTATATGCAGTCTTTTTGTACCATACTCTTACTCATCTCTGTATAAATAGTGTATTACTACAGTTCGGCCTCTCATGAATGGTGCGATCATTCCATGCCGCGTCTTTTGTAATATTTACTGAATTCGTTGGAACAATTGTAAGGCTCGAATCTGTCGTACGGCCAATCGTAAGGATTCAGCGGTACAGTATCTTCTTAATATATATGCAGTAAGATGGTGTTCTTCACAGGGATAAAATATCTGCGTGGGATTGTGTGCTTAGGTGGGAGCGAAGGGGTGTGCTGCGCAGCTGGAGAGTAAGTGTCGGAATGTATGGACAGAGGTTACGTGGTTGCAATGTCTCTGATTAGTTATCCTTATGGTGACTAATCAACCCCCTACTTAGGCACCGCGATCCTTACGATCCTCTGCTTTCTACACCTATTGATAACAAGACAAATCTACGATTAATAGGCCATACAAGTGCACTTGGGTGATACCGACAGTAAGCGATACCGACGGGTCGGTGAAGCTAGGCAATGGAGATCAAAAGAGAGTATAATAAATTCAATGCAAGACACAGCCTCAGAGATGAGAATCCCATGGGCGACAACTGATTCGTGGTGTTTGACTTCCGTTGGTCGCCAATGAGGAAAGGTGAGAGAGCTCCTTCATCATCTGCGAAATCTGGCACTAACGATGGGTAGAAATGCTTTGATTTCTCTCAATCAGACCCTACATTAGTCTATTTATTGGTATTTTAGTCGGATCTTTCATTGGAGACACTGACGATGGTTCTGGAAGAGTCCTCCACATGCGTTTCCTGCTTACATAAGCAGATTCCCTCTGTTTCCATTTTGGTCGACATCCATAAGCAATCACTTATAACTCCGTAGGTATAGGCCTATATAAGGGCCTATATTCGTTATAGTTAGATTCCATAGATTCATTCATTTTATACAATATCATTTAGTTTATTAGGTTATGAGCACTCGTTGCTACCAAGCTGCGACAATTCAGCTATTTAACAGTTTAGAATATTGACACCTTACCACAGGTTGCATTAAGGGTTACCATACCCGTGCTAGGTCATATCTTACTATTCTACATTTAACGCCTTACCACAGGCTGCATTAAAGGTTACCACACCTGCGTACAAAGTCATTTCTTATTATCAAAATTACGCGTTAAATTTGTTTGTTTACGCGTCAAGTTTATGTATTTACGCGTCATGGGTAAAGACTATCCAGGCATTCAACGCCTTAAAAAAGACGGTTCAAACTGGCACCAATATTGGACGCAGCTCAGCACGTACCTATGTGGTAAGGGCCTTCTACACATCATTTGGGAAGATGCGGGCCCACCCCTCTACCCAAAGCTCTAAGAAGAAAAGCCTACAATATCTATCAACAAAATACTAGAAGACGCTGATAAGGAGGAGCGAGACGAGATCCTTAAAAGGTCTTAAATCATTGCGGACACTAACGATTTAATTCGCTTAACCAATAAGGCACTCTCCGACGAGTACCGTAAGGAGTTTAAATAGTACAATAAGGACAACGGTAAAGTCTATTTAGTTATCCTTGGTACAATTAACAATAAGATCATTACTGCCCTAGAGTACAAGAAGACGGTAAAGGACTACATTAAACACCTTAAGCAATTGTTTGAGGCCCATGGCTTGATCTATAAGGCTAACATATAGGAGACTTTTATTAAGCTCCACTTTTAACCAGACTAAGCAATTACTACTTTCTTAAGCCGTTACTAAGAAGCGGTTTAAGGAGTTAAGTAGGTAAAGCTTGCCCTAGACAATAAGATTGTTAATTACTAATTCATTAACGCCGTCAATAAACACTTTCCTATATAGGCTTAGATCTAACAAGATAAGATCCGCTGTTACGGACAGCTTAAGTACGATGTTACGACTACTTGGAGAGGAGTTGGCGGAAGCTAGTTGGTTAATACAGGCACGGTCCAGGATGGATCCGGTGGAACCATGTGACGAGGAATAGTAGCCGAGTTATATAACGTGCTACGTAAGGAACGCAAGGAACGTAGTGAACGTATATACCTTACGTACAACACATACCTTACAGAGCGAAGGGATTTCTTAGGCGTATGGTTGTGTATTTAAAGGACCACAGTCTCTACCTAGATAGTTCTCTCTTTGTAGTAAATCTTAGAATATAATTAGAGTTAATCTATTAGGCAACCACTCCACTAGTTATTATTATATTATTAACCTGTTTATATCTACATACCCGGCCCAATAATAGGACCTACCATAGTTCTTGCTATAAGGTTCTGTTATATATTCACTACTAAGGTTATAGTATTAAATAAGAGTTAAATAATATGCCACCTAAAGTACTAGTCACAACACCATTAACGGCAGCTACTACCTTAGGTGGAGATACTAGTATAGCAGACATGGATTCTTAAATGGTTATATAAGGTTAGTTACAGGAAATAGTTAATCACTTATAAGATAATAATAGGATACTTAAAGAACACATTAATAGAATTAGAGCAGTAAAGGTCAAGTTACCTTTAATTAAACGGTTCTTAGGAGAGAAGTTAAAACTTAAAGGGTTCCTTATATAGATGCATTTTAAGGTTATACAGGAGGGAGCAAAGTTGGTAATATTATTGGACCAAGTGGCGTACGTAGGATTGTTCCTAACAGGATAAGCACTTAAGTAGTTTAAACCTTATCTTACTAAAATACAGGCTAATGGCATAACAACTACTAACTAAGATATACGGTATATATTTGCCAGTTGGAACGGGTTTATAGAATGGTTAATATAGATGTTTGGAGACCTAGAGGCCATAACTATAGCAAAATAAAAGCTTTAGAACCTAGTATAACAAACCTTAGCAATAGAGTATATAACACAGTTTTAAACGCTAGCTATATAGGTTAAGTGGAATGATAAGGCGCTTATAGCATAGTATAAATAGGGACTTAAGGCTAAAGTCTAGGACGTAATTATTCTAATAAAAGATGCGGATACTCTAAGAGAGTTAATAGATTAAGCGATAGGGATTAATAATAGGATCTATTAAAGGGAATAAGCTAAGAAAGGGCAAGATAGAGTTTTATAGTTATATAAGGCGCAGAGCACGCATTAGTAAACACAGAGCCAAAAACTATAGAATAGCGCAGAGCTAATAGACCTAAGCGGTACTAAAGAATCCAAGAGATGGATAAAGAAACCATGAAAACCTAGAGGTTAAGGATTAAGTAATTATAGGACTAGGGAGCAGAGGCTAAACTAGGGATCTTAGTAGTAGAAGATGTTTAGGCAGACTCTATAACAAGAAAAGTGGATTAAAGATAGAGCTTATATAAATTACAGAAAATAAGGTCATTTCGCTAAAGACTATAGAGGTAGTTAGAATAACCATATAGTAAAGGGCACTAGGTTATTAGAGTACGATAACATAGATATAGGGATGTTGCGCGGGACCAAGGAGTGTTTAATTAAATACTTTGCATTTTGTTATAATAACGCGTGCCAAATTCATAAAGACGCTAAGTATAGCATAAGCTATTGGCTGTAAGAGCTAGAGTTAAGAGGGCTTAAAGGAACCATAGAGTTAGATAAAGGATAAGATTAACTCTATAAGCTAAATTAAGATATTAAAGCAACATGCGGATAAAGATTAGTAACAATAATAATAGAGTTAGAGTACTTATTAATTAATAGCAATAAGGAAGAAAACGGGGCTAACTGGGAGCACTTACACCTTAATAATATAATAGAAGTAGAGACTGAAACCACTATAGAACGCGGATTAGTAATGGGTATTATAACACCGTTAGATACAATTTCCATTACTTTATAAAACGGAAGGAGTAATATCTAGAGACAATTAAGTAAGCAGACAACTACTAGTGCTAGCTTACCACTTATAAAAGGTAAAAGGCCATAGGTCTAAGATTCTTAAGAAGAGATAAGGAAAGCTCTAGACTTATAAGGTGCAATAAGAACAGCTTAGGAACCTACAACAGACAAAAACCAATAGGAAAGAGCAGCAACTTAGTTTAGTAACTAATAAATAAGTACAGGATGCAAGTTTAAGAACCACAAGTTCGGGGAATAAATAAGAACGTTATTAGAAAGCCAAGATTTTAAGAAATAAATAAAGACTATAGCAATTCTAGGTAAACATAGTGTTTAGCCTAAAGATTAAGAAGTTAATACTAAGATTAGGAAGCAAGATAACTTTAAGGATCTAGCTGCAAGACGCAGAAAATAAGAAACTATAGATAAGTTTAGGTAAAGAATTATTATATAGTAAGAGCAAAAGCTAGACAAGAGGTTAGCTATGCTAGGTTGTATAAGGGATAGAGCACCCGTATAAAGAGTTACTAATAGGCCTAGTGTAGGGACACCTAGAGTAAAATAGTTGGATAAACTGGAACAAGAAGAGGATCTAGACATTCTAGTTAGATTTAAAGAAAGACATACTAAAGGATGTTATAATGCAGTAATGATAAGGTACTTTCTTATAGACAGACTATATATACTAAACTAGTTATATGGAAAGTGGTATAGGCAACAACATAATAATAAATAGGAAGACTTTTATATATAGCTGGACGAAAAAGTTGTCCAAGACTAACCCATTATAGAAAAACGCATAAATTATATCAAAGAAGCATTAATTATAACGTTAAGGAACCTAGAAGAGGGATTTAGGGACTAGAGAAGTAAATAATAAATCTTAATACCCGCAGCAGAAATACCAGTGGTTAGGTTAACTAGGTATTAGTTTAAACTTAAGGATAAAGACAAGTTAAGAGTTAACCTAAGTCACCTAGCACACTATATGTTATTATAGATAGCTTATATAGATAATGTGTGCAATATATATAGAGCACCAAAGGATAAAAACCGGAAGTACTTAGCAAGGATATATTAGGCACTAGAGGAGAAGCGATTTAGAGACGCTAAGTATATGTATAAATAGCACCTAGTAGAAGTATAGAGTTAAGGAGACCTAACACTTTAACCTAAAAGATTCCTTATAGAAGAATGCCTAGACGGATAACAGTGGTGGGACTACCTAGAGAACACTTATCTATAGTATATAGAGGAAAAGAAGCGAACTAAGTATTAGCTAAAAGTGGACTAAGTATAAATAGGATCTAGCAGCTAATAGTTAGGAAAAGGGGAGGCCTATAGGACCAGAGGGAACTAGTAGTAGAGCCTTAGACCCTTAAAGAAATTTAAGGATAATACCTAAACTTACAAGTTAAGTAGCAAGATTAGCAGTTTAAAGCGTTAATAGACAGTAGAATAATAAGAAACCACGTATTACTAGCAGCAGTAAAGAGGATGGGGTTACTATATAGATAAAAGGAATACCTATATCCGCTTATAACAATTTTAGGAGATTAGATAGCCTATAAAGGAGGCATTATTAATCTTAAAATAGGACCTATTTAGTTAACTATTAAAGGGAGACCAGTTAAAGTGTCTTTCAATATCCTACCGTTGGAAAAGGATAAGGCGATACTAGGAATGCCTTAGTTATAGGAATATAATCTAAAGATTAATTAGGTTATAGGTTAGGTTAATATTAGAGATACTTAACAACGTAAGATATAATAGCAAACTAAGTTAGTATAGTACTAAGTTAGAGCAATATATAAAGAGACTAAGTAAGGCTTAAGTTATGTACTAAAGAGATACCACAAGTATAGTAAAAAGTCATGATTACTAGAAAGTAAAAAGCTGTTAGAATATACAGCATAGGACCATAAGATAGAGTTAGAAGAAGGAATAAGTCTAAAGTTCTTTCTAATTTATAAGCTTACTAAAACAGAGTTAGTGGCGCTTAAGGAGTTTGTCTAGGAGAACTTACAAAAGGGATACATTAGACCATTATAGTTATTAGCAGGATATCTAGTATTGTTTATCCTAAAGAAAAATAGAAAACTTAGGATGTATATAAACTATAGACAGTTAAACAGCATTACCAGAAAGGATAAATATTCTTTACCCTTAATTAGTAAAATCTAAGACAGGATAGGCAACGCAAAGATCTTTATAAAGATAGATTTAAGGTAGGCATACCATTAGATTAAAATTAAGAAAGGCGACAAATGGAAGGCAGCCTTTAGGTCAAAGAAAGGACTATATAAACCGTTAGTTATACAGTTTAGGCTTATAAACGCACTAGTAATATTCTAGAAATAAATTAATAGTATATTAGGAGAACACCTTAATAAGTTTATTATGGCATACCTTAATAATATTATCATCTACTTAGAGAGCAAGAAAGAATATAAGGAATATATTAAATGGGTTTTAAAGAGACTACAAGAAGAATAAATACTAGTAGCAATTAAGAAATGCGAGTTCTTTATAAAAAAGACTAATTTTATAAAATTTATTATAGAACTAGGAAGAATTAGCATAGACCTAAAGAAAGTTAAAGCTATAGTAAGTTGGCAAGAACCAGAGAACGTTATATAGTTAAGGTCATTCCTAGGGTTTTGCAATTACTATAGGAGGTTTATGGTATAATAGTTAAAAAGTATTAAGCTATTTACAAGATTAACAAAAAAGGAGGAACTGTAGGTTTAGGGTAGTAAGTAGAGAAAGCTATTCTAAGAACTTAAAGAGTTGTTTACCTAGAAACCAATCCTTAAAATCTACTAACCAAAGTTAGAAACGGTTGTTGAGATAGATGTATTAGACTTTATACTAGGAGTATATTTGCTACAGAAGCATTAGGATACATAGTATTTAGTAGCATACTATAGTTAGAAGATAATACCACTAGAACTAAACTATAACATCTATAACAAGGAGTTGTTAAGTATAGTTACAGTATTAAAGGAATGGAGAGCATTTTTACAAGGCATAGAGAAACTATTTATAGTTAAAATGGACTATAAGAACCTTATAGGATTCCTAATAACAAAGGAACTTAACTAAAGACAGGTTAGATGGGCGGAAATGCTTTCAGAATACCATTTTAAGATTTAGCATACTAAGGGTACAGACAATGTATAAGCAGATGCTCTAAGCAGAAAGGTTAAACTATAAAATAATAAAAAGCCATTAGAAGCTTTATTATAAAAGGGTTAAGATGGATTAATTAAGTATAATTATTTAAAGATTATAGCAACCAAAGAAGGGCAGATCCATAAATTATTAGAAAGTGATTAGACATAAAAGATCTAAGCAGCATAGGTAGAGGATTTAGACACAGAATAGTACAAAAATAGAGAAGTAACCTATGTTCCAAGGTCTATTGCAAAAGAGTTTATTAAGTCATTTTATAAGGGACTAACTTAAGGACACAATGGAGCTACAGGCTTAGTGTTAAGACTTTAAAAGGAATATATTGTTTAAGGAATCTGGGGACTAGCAAGACAAGTTATAAGAGAATATCTAGATTGCTAAAGGAACAAACTAATAAGGCATAAGCCGTACGGAGGGCTATAACCTGTTAAAATACCAGAAAGACTATAGGAAGTTATATCATAGGACTTTATTATTAAGTTACCAAAGTTAAAAGATCCTATTATAGGACAAGATCACAACGCGATCTTAGTAATAGTGGATAAGCTTATAAAGTAGGGATACTTTATAGCATATATAGAAGAGATATTAGCAAAGGATATTACTAGAATCTATATTAAGGAAGTATTTATAAGACATGGAGCACTAAGCAAGATCGTATTAGATAGAGATTTAAGATTTATAGCAGTATTCTAGGAGGTATTTTTGGCTGAATAAGGAATTCGCGCAGTAACCTTAACGGCGTATTATCCGTAGACGGATAAATAAATAGAAAGATTAAACTAGACACTAGAACAGTATCTAAGGCACTATATTAATTATGTATAAAATAATTAGGTATCGTTATTACCAGTTATACAGTTTGTATATAACGCAATACTATAAGAAGAAATAGGAACGTCACTATTTAAGGCGAATTATGGGTATAAGCCAAGATTATTATTATCGCTACGTTAAGTAAAGAAAATGAGTAGCATAGCTAAAGAAAGAATGGAGACTTTAATAAATCTTTATACAGACCTTAAAGAAACAGCTAAACTAGTATAAGAGCGAATAAAAAGATACTATAATGCTAAGAGATCTAAGGGACTAGATCTTAAGGAGGGAGATAAAGTATGGCTACTACACAAAAATTTTAAGAGTTGACGACTAAGCAAGAAGTTAGACTATGTTAGACTAGGACCTTTTAAAATTATATAAAGAATTTTATTAGTTACGTTTAAGTTAAACCTACTAGCCAAAATAAAAATTTACCCTATATAGTATATTATAATACTAGAGCTAGCATATAGAGATATTAAACCACTAGTCTATAAGGCAGATATGTATAGAGGGCAAGAAGAAAACAAGTAGCAAGTTTTAAAGATTATTAGTTATAAGGACGTAGATAACAAAAGATGGTACAAAGTAAAGTAGATAGGCTATAGTAAGACTACCTAGGAACCACTAAGCAATCTAGAGAATGCTATAGGAAAGGTATAGAAGTATTAGAAAAAAGTAGGTTAGGGAGCATTAAAAAAGGATTGCTAAAGGACGAGTCACCTGAGGGGGACCCGTAAGGAGCAACTACTATATTACTTAGAGTTGTTTCCTTTTCTAGAAACTCTACCCTTTTGTTACCAAGCTTGTTAAGACCCTATTAAATAAGTTTCTACTCCTTAGAACGAACCTTTTCACAAACCTTCTTAAGACAAAGCAGCTAGGTAGACGCCGTAATCTAAGCGTCTAGGGCCTTCTGCTCCACGTCCTAAGAATATTCTAGCTTAGCTAAGGCAGCAGAGAGCTTACCATTAAGCTTTATAGCAGCAGATTAAACATGAGACCCTATAATAAGTTACTTAGGGAACCTAAAGACTGTTAAGAGTTATAGGATGCGTATACTTAGCATTAAAAGTAAAACAAACATCGCAGAGCAATTGAACGTTTGCTTTAGTGTACTCTAAGTAAGAGGAAGGTTGTTAAAACAAAGGACTCGCCAGCGCGACATAAACTAACCCCTCTTTCGCACAATAAGAATACGGAGACGGCATTATCTCACCTAGTAATAGTATAGCAGCAATAGTACGAGCACGACGTTGCGCGTGTAAAGAAGAAGAAGCTTTAGGTATAATAAATAAGGATATTAACCAAATTAATTAAACGGATATTATACCTCTAGTAGACGACTTGGAGATGTTAGGAATCTTTAAGGACGAAGATAAAGAGGAGGGAGATAGTGTTATAGATAGCTTAAGTATAATATTATAACTACTTGGAGAGGAGTTAGCAGAAGCTAGTTAGTTAATATAGGCACAGTCTAGGATAGATCTGGTGGAACTATGTAACGAGGAATAGTAGCCAAGTTATATAATATGCTACGTAAGGAACGCAAGGAATATAGTAAATGTATATACCTTATGTACAACACGTACCTTACGGAGCGAAGGGATTTCTTAGGCGTATAGTTATATATTTAAAGGACCACAGTCCCTACCCAGATAGTTCTCTCTTTATAGTAAATCTTAGAATACAATTAGAGTTAATCTGTTAGGCAACCACTCTACTAGTTGTTATTACGTTGTTGACCTGTTTATATCTATATACTTAGCCTAATAACAGAACCTACCGTAGTTCTTACTATAAGGTTCCGTTACATCCGCGACGGATATACAATTTTACTACTTTAATTAATTGCTGACCTTACTAATAAGGCTTAGCGGAAGGACTTGGCCAAGAGCTTCGCCTCATTTAATTAGACACTAGGTGACTTACATTAAGGATACGGTAATGGACATGGTTATGGTAATGGCCGCGGTAGAGGCGGCAGAGGAGCCAGTTAAGGTGCCTTATTAGGCAATTAAGGCTCTGCCAAGGATGCTTTAAATAAGTGTGAATGGTGCAAGCTAGGTTATCTAGGAGGCGAGGAAGGCTGCTAGATAAAGCACGTCTACCTAAGACCTAAATGGTAGAGACCTGGAGAGAAATGGCCTCCGCGCTTAGGTGACGGATTAGCCTTAAATACTAATAAGGCCTCCAAGGGGGCATCCAATCGCCCCTCTTAAGCTACTAATTCGGTAACTAGATGTCACGGGACGGGGGCAATGGCTACAGAGCGTATATATTCAAGGAGTCTACAAGACGTTGCGCGATTGATCGTAAGGGTCGAGGGCGTAAGGAGGTGATATACCTACGCGTAGCTGACGTAAGCTGTACGCGAGGTGTACGCGGGAGCACGGGGCTCTCTTATGGAGGCCCCTGCGGTGGGGTTCCGTGACACTACCCCCCCTCCTATAGAGGCGGAGCTCCAGCGACGCTGTGGTTACTATATACATATAGAAGGGGCACTTAAGGTAGAAGGGACACTTAGGGTGTAGAGAAGAGAAAGGAAAAGGGGGTATTACTAAAGGTTTGCAACAATATTATGTAATAAGGCTTGGCACCTAAGAATCCAACTAATTAGACAACTTTAACCGCCGATTAAAGTTCCTAGACATCTTAACAATATTCCAGTCACGTGATCGCGCTTTGCTATTATATAATAGCAATCTACGGCAATTTAACAGCAATTTGCCCTTATATAGTAATATACAATGGTTTAACTCTATAAGGGCTCCCATAGAGGATTAGGTATAAAATCTCTACTTAGGCCTAGTTTCTGTAGGTTCGCGTAGTAGAAGTCGCTAATTAGGTCCTTTGCATTTTCAAAGTCTTCCCATAGTTACTATTCTGGCTAATCTATATCAAATCCTGCATAGATAGCTCTATAGTAGAGCCGCCGTCCTCTACCTTTGCCAAAGTATTTAGAGTTGATAATTCGTTTAACGGTCTACTCCTTATAGTTCTTATCTTCGTTCTTATCTCAGATTAATACTAGTAGGGGTTTAAGCTATGTCTATCCCAGTAAGGGATTAGGCTAATAAAGGTGTAGTAGCTATAGGTAGAATATAGGCTATATCCCATAGGTAACTAGGGCAGGCGGGAGCTCTAGCTCATATACGGCTCCCCTATTAATAACTTATTTAATTAGATAGGGGCCGAGGTTCTTATAATTAAGTAACTTTATAGGCCTCTACGTAGAGATATTGCGTGCGTCTAGCCATATCTAGTCGCCAACACGCATCTTCAGTAGTGGCGTTCTATAATAGTCAGTGAAGTAGGCCTACTTTACTTAAGCCTAGGCCATTTCTCCCTTACAGTAGTTAAGTAGATTTTTTATACGGTCTATATACTGGTCGGCAAGTAGCATCTTAAGGCGTTTTCTATATAGTAGTTTCTTATTAACAGGTTCTAGTAGCTCTATACCGGATTAGGGGTAATATCCCTTATTTACAAAGAACGGGGTAAGTCCTATAGTAGTTAAGACGTAGTTATTCGCTGTAAATTTACCTAGTAGGAGGTAATCCACCTAGTTATCTTAACTATAGGCAACTACCTGTTATAGGTATACTTTTATGCTAGTATTAGCGTTTTCCGGTTACCTAGCAGTTTTATAGTGGAAGGATGTAGACATCTTAACAGAGATGCTAAGGCGTTAATAGATTTATCTCCATACATCAGAGCCAAACTGTGTGCCTTAGTTAGATATAATCAAGTTAGGTAACCCATATAATTGGTAGATTTCGCGGAGGAAGGCGTTAGTAACATTGCTAATAGCTACGCCTTTAGTTAGGACGTAGTGGCGCTCTTTTATAAGTCGGTATATTATCATAAGGATGTTTTTATAGGTACGGCCGTGTCATTTACAGGGTAGTAGGTCAACAATAAAATCTATAGCAATATCTGCCCATTGTCATATAGGTACTGGTAGAGGGTGCAGTAGTCCTTAGTACTTTATATTAAAGGCCTTAGCACGCTTACAACTATAGTAGGCGCCTATAAAGCATTTAACTAAGTCTATCATTTTAGGCTAGAAGTAGTATTAGTTAAGAAGCTTATAGGTTCCTCCTCTACCTAGGTAGCCGCTTAATCAGAGGTTATAGGCTATTTAGATTAGTTGCCGTTGTAAATTTTCTAAGTTAGGGATAAATAGACGGCCTCTATAATAGAGCCTATTCTCTTTTACTTTTAAGGCTGCTATATCAATCTGGCCTAAGCTTTAGAGGTTAGTCAGCAGCATATAGACGCCGGCAGTCTTTACAGCAATAAGTTAATATAGTAATAGGTTAACAGAGGTGTTATATACTATAGTAATAAGCTTATTAATTTCAGGAGGTAATTCTAGTTCTGTAGTATAGAGCTAAGGTACAGTTAGCTCTATTATAGGTAGCATACCTAAGGCCAAATTTCGTGCTTTTAGGATTGTCTATTATTGGAACTAGTTATAAGGGTTATCTTTAGACTAAGGAAGGTCTTATAAGCGGCATATTAGGCTATTAGGCTTAGTACCTTATACTCCTAGCCTATATGCGATTTTAAAGTTAAAACCAAAGAGGAACTCGTTCTAGCGTGCTTGGCGTTAGTTTAGCTATTTTATAGTCATAAAGTACTCAAGATTGCGATAATCTGTAAGGACTTTAGTTAGCTAGTCAGGTTCTGCTAAGAAAAGTTCCGATTAGAATTTCTCAAACGCTTATACAATCGCGAGAAGTTCCTTATTATAGATCTTATAGTTACATTCTTATGGTATAAGCTTAAATAAGTAGAATGCAACTAAGTAGAGGAGGCCGTTATTACCTATCTAGGAAAAGACGCCTGCGTTAACGTGGTCTAAGGAGTCGGTTTTAAAATAGAGTTATTATCCTAGTATAAAGTGGGCTAGGATAGGTGCTTTAGTAAAAGCATCTTTAAGGTCTTGGAACGCTTTCTCGTATTTAGGCGTCTAGATAAAATATAGATATATTTTCCTTCCTTTTACAGATAGGCCCTTTATTCGCATTATTGCTATAAGTAGTACTACAACACCTAAGAAGTTGTATATAAATTTTTAATAAAAGTTGGCGAAACTAAGAAAAGCTTATACGTCCTTAATACAGTTAGAGGTTTACTATTTAGTAATTATATATACCTTCTTAGGGTCCATATAGACACCCTTAGTAGTAACAATTAGTCTAAGGTATTTTACTTCTATAACTAAGAATTCGCACTTCTTTAAATCAATATAAAGTCCTATATCCCTAAGGCGCTATAGGACCTTTTAAACGTGCTTAGTATACTTAGAGGGATCGTTGCTGTAAATAAGTATATTGTCTAGGTACGCAGAGCAGAAGTCGTCAAGGTAGTCCTATAAGGTATTATTAATGTAGCTTTAAAAGCTGCCTAGGCCGTCATATACACTAAAGGGCATAACGCTATATTTAAATTGGCCAAAGCGTAATATAAATGCGGTTTTCCATTCGTCACCTTCCCGTATTTAGAGGCGGTTAAAGGCGGCAATAATATTAAGCTTGGTATAGATTTTGGCTTAATTAAGCTACTTAAGAGTCTTATATATAAGCAGTATAGGGTATTAGTTCTTAATTATAATAGCGTTAAGTCCTCTATAGTTAACATAGAATTAGATACCTCCTCCTAGCTTCTTAGTAAGGAGGATAGGGGCGGCTGCTAGGGATATACTAGAATAAATAAATCCTTTATTAAGGTGTTTGTTAATATACTTTTTAACAACTAGAAGTTTGTCTTTTAACATTAGGTAGGGTCTCTTATAGGGTAGCGTTTTTCCTTATTTAATATTAATAGCGTGGTTATCAGGTTAATATAAAGGGAGTATATCTGCGCTCTTTTATAAGCACACATTAATAAAGTCATGGTACCTCTTAGAGAGGAGCTTATAGAGTTCCTCGTTAGTAAGTCCTTTTTTAAGCTTTATAAACTTCTTAAAGTCTAAAGGTAAAAGTCCGTAGAGTTCTATAGGGGCATTATTTTCTAGGAGGTTGACTATATCTATCCTATTACTATAGAGGACGTAGT
>Ga0307507_10004652_pt1 | contig 23865 bp, 13 predicted proteins | sample 7_EM_MG_FD_207223 | JGI IMG/M metagenome (GOLD analysis project Ga0307507, IMG submission 207223) | Populus trichocarpa ectomycorrhiza microbial communities from riparian zone in the Pacific Northwest, United States - 7_EM | ecosystem: Host-associated > Plants > Roots > Unclassified | place...
CCTTGCCTCAACCTTGTTAACTGAGCATTCATAAAGGATTCCTTGATCGCTACCGCAATACCGGCATACCGAGATAAATCATTGGACCGGAGTCGGGGATGAGACGGCATTGCTGTGTCTCCTTTGGTTGGACTGGAGTGAAATATGACAAGTCAAATCGGCGCAACCCTGTACCGGTTGTGTCTCACACAATAAATTTAGCCATCGAATGATTCAAATGCTTCCAGAATGTCTCATCCTCCAGACACCCGTTTCTTTCTTTCTTTTTCTTTCTTTTTTTTCTGTTTTCGATGCAAGCACATGGTCGTGGCTAAGCCCCTTGCCGCCGATGGGATCCTTGAATTGCGTCCTTGTCTATTCTCGTTATCAGACCCGTCCCAGCGACCAAAACAAGTGCGCTCGCTTCCTACGAGTCCACCTCACACCTGCCTTTCATTAGTTCAGTGTACTGGTTTGGCGGAGAACCGTTTAACCCGCGCCGTGGTATTGTTGTACCTGTATAATGTATTTGCGCCGACAGTGAACTACAGGCGGCCCCCATCTTGGATACTATTACAATACAATACGGTAGAGTGCCGTATACGAATGTAAATTTGGCAAAAAAAAGTTACCCCCTAAGAAAATTACAGTGAGAATTATACAATATATCATACTTATCTATGCGTTTAAAGCTTTCTTCCACCGCCCAAGGAACTCCTACTCAGTTCAGGCAAAGTTTTAGAAAGGGTTAATGGAATCATTTCTTAATTATTCAGTCCCTAGCCTCTCCGCCTTTGCTCATCGGAAGTCCCTGCTCAGTCTTTTTTTGGTTCATGTCGATTATGGTAGGAATAGAGGTTCGAAGGGAGTAGGATTTGTAAAGCGATTGTTATTATTGTACCGGTATATGCGGATAGTTGTGACTATTCCCGTACCGTGATTTCAGCACCGGAAACGCGCCTCGAAAATACGGCTGGCAACCCCCCACCTCCGCACGCAGGACCTACCGTACCGGTATTCATCAGAGCGCCGCCTATAGCAACATTGTCGAAAGCTATTGTGGCGGCATTATACCTTACCGCCCGATTATGTTATCACGATAAAGGACGCCTATCCGGGAGAATTCTTTTAAGATTAAGAGATCAGGTGTATTGATTTAATTCGTCAATACACCGAATTCTCAGCCCCAGGGCTCAATGCAACGTAATGCAAAGTAGGGTATCGGTATTGTGCTAAAGTTCGACTGAGCCAGCACCCGTGATGCGCTACGGCGTAGAGGTAAAATATCTGTGACAATGCATGGACTGTGTCACTGGTATGGGGTCTAATGTGCCGAAACGCTGGAGGAAGAAGGGCTGGTGGGGGAAGGAGGGTCGTATCATATCATACCGGTTCGTTACAGCTGTAACTTACTGTTACGCCCACATACTTGTACAAGAGAATTCAAGAGAGATGATACACTGATAATTAATCAGTTTGTTGAGGCTGTGGAACATGGACAGTGGGTGAGTAGGGTAGTTTTTTTTGAGATATGTAACTGGGAGTTATGTAACTAGGTGAAGGATAACATTGTTGGGGGAGTATGGGACGAGGGAGAATTGGAGGAGAGAGGTTGGAATTGTTCGGCGATGGGCACTTGTGTAGGCACTATAGTTTTTGGTTATGCAAGTTTTCCGAGTTGTCGGACTTTGGTGTGTGTAACGCCTTTTTTTGTGGACGAAGCTAACAGACCCACACGAACTTGGCACCTGGCACTGCAAAAACGCTCTTTCGACCCCAGGGCTGAATCTCTCGATTCTGCGGTGCGGTAAACTTCGTACCGGTACTTCTAGCCCCCCCCCCCCCCCAGTTCCAGAGGCTGTAACCGCCCCCATCTATGGCAACCGTTCAACTCCGCCCAACCTTCTTGGGTATGGAATGGATGGTTGTGCTGCTGCCCACCTTCCAACCCGAATGGGAAGCACCAGAGGTTGAGTCTAAAAATGAACATGGGATTGCTCTCGATGTAAGGTGCTTGGTCAGAGTCTCGGCGATTCCAAATGTAGCGACATGCAGGCAGTGTGACCCACCATGTTGCCCTCCCAAAATTGTGGATTCCATCCGCACAGAACATTCTTTGCAGTCTTCTCTCGGGATGCAATAAGGCTGGAAAAGTTGGTGCGTCTGATAACCTGGCCGGAGCAGTGCTCGAGTACTTAATTAAGCCCTTCTCATCCTTCTCTTCCCCCATATCGCCCAAGCTTCCCGCATCATCATACATTACTTAGGATCACTACCCCGAGAGTCGAATCGATACTAGCTTCTGCCACTGCAACTGCTTCGAGCATTCAGATATATAAAGAGTTGGGAATCCGCACTTGATCGTTCAACTTCGACTTCAATCATTCCATCCAACACCTGCTCCAGCATTCCCACTATCGATATGAACACCGGACACTACACATTCCCCACACCCGTGATCTCCTCGATGCCTTCTGCAACCCACTACAATACTCGCCCAACCACTAGGGTAACAAATTCATCGACCACAGAATTCAGAGGAAGCACAAACCCGGATGAGGATTGGACCAAGATCTCGGATCTTGCTGAGCGCCGAAGAATTCAGAACCGCATTGCTCAACGCAATTACCGTATGTTTTCCCCAACTACTACTACTACCGCAATTCAATATAGGGAACAGAAAACTAAAAATTCTCACAGGCAAGAAGCTAAAGCGCCGTCTTGAAGACCTCGAGCGCCGCGCAGCCTCTCGTTCTCTCTCGCCCAACGGTGAGGATACCGACGGAAGATCCACCCGGGAATCGTCAGCAGAACAGCCCATCGTCTCCCCCCCACCTCCACCACCACAGGCCCTCTCTGAGGCCCCATTATCAAGAGAGAACTACCTCCCCCCATTGAACACAGCATACACCACCGCCGCCAGCTACTCATCACAATATCGAAGCGCAGCCAGCAGCAACTCCAGCCCATTCTCATCATCATCCCCCACTCCCTACTACCCATCAGCCAGCGCACCCGTCAACGATGCAGCATCATTACCGCACTACGAGTCACCGAGCACACACTACATGTATGCGTACTCGCAACCAACACTGTCTTCAGTGGTTGAGGCAACCTGCGGATCCGGAATCAGCTCATCAGGGCCAGAACACACTTACCTTCCCCTCCCGTCGACGAGAATCTCATCCAACAACTACCATCACTCGTACAGTGATTTCATCACTCCTAAGACTACTGCCGTTTTTGACGAGAACTCGATGAATCCTTTTTACCTGAGCTACGCTGGTTTGGCTGGTAAGTTCCTATTACCCACGAGACAAAAAAAAAACGTACACTAATACCCGCTCTAGAGTCTCCAGATCCTTCATTCTTCTCTTCGCAATACTACCACGACGATCACTCGTCACCGTCGTCCACGACTTCGGCACACTCCCCGCCGATAGCCATCAAATCCGAATAAGGAACTCTGACCTCCTTTCTAAACCAACTTTGTACTTCAGTGTAATTATATGAATTAGATCTTGTGAGCTGGGTTTTCGGTTTATTTGTCATTCTTTTTTCTCTGGTGTTTATTTTTCTATCGGATTTTTCATTCTTTTTTTGTTCGGTGAGCGAGCGCGTTATAGGTTTCTGTTTCAATTTAGGGCGGGTTTTCAGCTTTCTTTTTCTTTTTCTGTGCCATCCTTATTGTTTTCACTACTTCCTATGATAAAGTTTATTATGATATCTCTAGATTGGATAAAGTGTGTTAGATAAGATAGCTGGTGGGGGGATGGGATCTTTTGGACGGAAGTTAGGCGGGAGGAAAGGGTATTGTTAGCAGGATTGAAACGAACGACGGGACATAAAGTTTGAATACTACTACTTTACTATTACCACCTACCGGTACTACTTGTACCATGCTCTCTCACCACCTTGCTTGCTTGTTTGCTTGTTCGCTTCAGCGACATCCCCCGATTCCTTCCACCCTCTCTTTCACAAGCATTCGTTGATGTAGAAGGGAAAAACCTTTCCCTTCTACCGAACTTGCTTTTTATCGGAAAAGAAAAGAGAGAGAAAACGGAAAAAGAAAGGACAGACACAGAACGAGAAAAAAAGAAAGTAAAGGGAGGAAAGATAGAACGGACTCACCTTGCCCTGCGGGAATTTGCGTTCTCCTCTTGTTTTGATATGAGACATTCTACTTGTGCTTCTGGGGTGGGAATGCCTGGTTGCTTGCTTTCTTGTCCCCTCCATCATATCGCGGAGGGAGGGGACGGGCTCAGCGAGAACCTACCGACCTACTCTAGCTTGCATCCATCTATGCTCATGGTATCATAGGTAGCGAGGATGGGGAATTGAAAAGAAAAATAAATAAATAGGACCTAACATATGCACCGCACGTTAGGTCGACACCTATTTCTCATGCAGTCGGATTTAGTTTGGAGATAGCATGCGAGGAGTGTTTTCCCTAATTTTAGTGTGGGAGTTGGACTGTGGGAGCTCGCACGGTATGTTCCCCCTTCCACTTTTCCTTTCACTACGTTTTCGTTCACCCGTTGGTTTGCGTGGTTCGCTGGTTTGGAGAGAAAACGAAAAAAAGAAAGGAAAGAAAAGAAAAGAAAAGAGGGAGGGAAAAAGGAAAGGAAGGGGGGAAGAAAAAACGCAAACGTGAACACCTTTTTTTTTTTTTTTAGCTTCGAGTGACCATATTGTTCTTCGCCTTCTTTTGGGTCTTCTTTCTTCATGGGCCGCCGGAAACTGCGTCCCATAACTGTACCCTCCCATCATCAATTTTCTAACGAATGACGTCTACTAGTAGCGGTGCTATGCTTGCGATACTACGGTACTCGAGTAGGATATGAATGGGACTTCTTGCTGCTTGCCGACGGATGCCTCTTTTTTTTTTCACTTTTCTTTTTCGCTCCCTTAGCGCAATGGGGGAAGAAAAAAAAAAAGTCATGTCTCATTTTATGATTCTCCCTGTGCTCCACCAATGTTCTTAGGTGAATCATTTGCCTCCTCCTTCCCACTATCCTCAGCAGCCAAATTCTTTAGTTTTCTTTCTCCGAACCCAGATGCATGCATAAACTTCTGAGGTGGGGTTCCCAAGCGGAGCACAAGCGCAAGAATAAACGGCCGGCCGGTTGGTTGGTCACTCGGAGAAGTGCCCATCTATTCAAAAGTCACGTACAGGAAAGGGCACTTACGGGTGCAATTGTCCATACATGGTCTGAAACCGGGAAGAATGGCTGGGGTCGGGCAGAGCTAGATATCATTAGGCAACTACAGCGCTGCGCCTGTTGGATTGTTGCACCTTGTAGAGTGATCCGTAGAGTTGAAAGGCTTGATCGATTGGAAGTAGTGGTTAATGCTCAGGAGGGGAGTGGACCTCAGGTATCATAATTTATATTGCTCTACATTTTAATGGATGATCGCCTTCTCGTATTATATCACGGGAAAAAAAACCCCCCTACTCGAGTAGACTTCAGACTAGCGTACGCTACAGTACCGTGCAAGTATAGACGCCTATTGTAACCGCTACCCATTCACCCACTAATTTCAGGTTCTATCTCTAAACTCAATCGATTTTAGCGATAAAGGGTGGATTTTCTAATGGCAGATAAAGCCCATCTTGTTTGGAGAAAAAACTCGAGACGATAGCCCTTTCATACCAAAACCGGGCCCCTCGTTACAGACCTTTTTCTTGCGCCAAACGGCTTCGGGGGTTCCGTTCTGGGCCAACCCAAACCGAAAAACGTCTGAAGAGCAGGCTGCAACAAATAAAATTGAATCTGAAGTTCGCGGAATTGAGAAACCACTGGTGCCTCTACGGTAGGGTGAGGGTGATTGTTATGTACCTTTTTGTATATCTGGCCGTTTCTCAAGTATTCGGACACCTTGGCATTTGTTAGTGCCTGTCTTGGCGCCAGGAGATCCCATACTTTACGAACTAGCAAGTAGCACCATGATACGAAACCTCGAGTGACCCCAGAACTTACCGCACCGTTGCATAGAACATCACGGGTTATCAATTCACAGGCTTTATGATTCCATTATAGGAAGGAATAGTTGTTCTCATAAATATTACAGGTTCTTGAAATTCATTACCCTGGTAGTGTCGATCCGTGGGCTTCTGAGAACGGCTGTTTCCTGTGTAAAGTTGCTAACGGCTTGAGTTGTTTTTTGTTGTCCTACTGCGCAATACAAGACCTCATTCATGGACTTCCTATTGATCGTACGGGGGGGGGGGGCTCTGGGGACAAATTTACCCTTTAGAGAATGGGTAACTTCATGCTTGCGCTCTTTTACCTGTTTCCGGCTGCCCCTTCCTCTGATTTTACCATGAACCAGGTTTGAACTGGTTTTTGATATCGACTGGTAAAATTGAGCGAAGGGACACAAGCACTCACTCACTCACTCACTCACGCCCGCACTGACGCGGAAAGAAACCCGCTGGTACACGTAGTTTGAGGAGAATGGAAAGGGTCTCCGAGATGTATCAGTCTACGATCATTTATTGTCAAGTTGTTAATCCTTTCCCAGCATTCTTCCCCTAATGCACGGGAGATTCTCGATATGTAATCAACTGCACCGGTATTCTTGGCTACTATTATCATTGCTTGCACTCGTGATCATTTGGAGGGTGTCAATTGAAGTTGGATGGGAATGAGAAGGCCCAGGACTAGTAGAAAAAACCAGGCCAGAAGGAAGGTGTGCCATTCAACTTATCCAGCCAGCTATTCAGCTAGCGAGTGCATCAACGCAAGCCATACTAATAACCACATGTGTGCCTCCTAACGGCGGAGAAACCCCACGCCGCGACTAAACCTAGTTAGTAAGTTAGCCCTTTCTAACCGCAGGAACACCCACACAAATGCTATCGTTCAGGTAGGTACCGGTTGTCCTATGTTACCATCGTCGGGGGAGAAAAAAAAGCTATGAGTTCGTGTTCGAGTGTTTTTTTTTTTTTTTTTGGCTCTGGTATATCTAATGCCGTACATACGCACGTTAGGCTATTAAGGCGCGGTAGGTCTATCGTCGTAGGTCCCGATCCGTAGTGCCTATCGCGGATCCTAAGGAACTATGGTAGTACCGTGCATACCAGGGAACTCATAATAGTAGCAGCGACAAAGCTTTACCCTTCCCTCCATCCTCCCTCAACTACAAGTATGATGATCGTGGGGAGCTAGCTTGGATAGTACGGTACGATATCGGTAGTCTACCTTGTTTTATGTGGTAGTCTCAAAAGAGCCAACCCCATGTGAAAAATGGAAAGCTGGTAGGTGACACAACGGCGCGGCGCACAAGTTGATTAAACCCCTCCTCCGGCTTTCTGCTCGAGTACTAGTACAAGATGTCCCGTGATAGCTATCTTGCTTGTTTTTTTATTTTTTATTTTTTACTTTTTCTGCCTCCCTTGCGCTTCAGATTTCAGCGCGCACGGAGGAACGTTAAAGCGGGGGGAGTAGATATGATTGTGATGCAGATCAAAATGAAATGAATGAGGGAAAGAAAATAAGTAAATATCATACCAGCATCCTTTCAGCTATGAGTAGGAGAGGGGGGGGTACCACATTTACAGTCTCCGTCTAGTCTCTAACCTCCGTACTCAGAGACGGATCCTCCCAGGAAGGGAAAGTGTTTGCCTGACACGGCATAGCCTGAGGCCGATGGACGGATTTTATTTTATTAACTGGTCGCAATTAATATTAACTTGCCAAACTAAGTCTATCGTGGGCTGATACGCTGATGATCCGACAGTGGACTACACGAGCAAATACGGGTATTGGTGATTTTCCGTATGGCACTGTGCATCGAGTGGTGGTGATGGGGTAGTGGAGTAGGTTTTGCGTGATGGGAAACAGAAACCATACGGAATTGTGCGGCGCAGCAAGGAGCAAGGGGGAAGGGGTGCAGGAAGGAAGGGGGGTCAAGAGTGCTAATCACGAGCAGGACCCAGCGGGAGAAGAAATAAATGAATCTTCAGCCCTATCGGGGAGCCGCAACAGTGGGTTTCTTCATAAAAGTTCTTGGCGTTTGAGATGCTGGGCTGGACCGGATAGGACTGGAGTAACCCCACCTTTTTTCGCAGGGTTGTCTTGCGGTATCATACTTCTCAGGAGCTCAAAACCTGCCCCCCACATAGGAGCAAGGAGACGCCCTTGATCTCCCTGTCTATCTGGCTCCTATCTCCCTTTCTCTGCCCATGCGTCCCGGCTGCTTCGGGCTGCTGGAGGCTGGGACATATGGGTGGGATGTAAAGATCTGTGGGTATTGGCAACTTTCTCTTATGGTTTTTCTTCATTCGGCACACTTGTGCCGTAGTAACACGCAAGCAAGCAAGGACTTCGCAATGTGCTGCGCTTCGTAAGGTTCGGGCTCTGGATAGCCAACTACGGCAACCAGGTGGATCGTGATCCCCAAAATTGGGGTGATGGGGCAGAGGGAGGCAGTGCAGTTACAGAGAATGTGCATTTTTGAATACTCAGTGTATCTGGGAAAATACGGGGTATCGTATGTCTGATAATGATACAGTTACCGTATACCGTGCTTGGGCACTTATTCCCTCTCTTCACCGTGTATTCATCTATCATATCAGGATCGCCATTCGTTGTAATCCAGTAACTCTAGGGTGTACAGTTTATCCCAGCTCACCCCCGCTCCATCCACCCAATCTAGCTTTTGGTAATCATTTCTGTAAGGTAACATCCCTATGGAGGTTTTGCTGCGAGTTTAAAGTGCAAATCTGAAGTGTGCTTAAATTTCTTTTGCGGCGAGTTTTGTGTCTTGCAAAGGGGTCAGAATACGGAGGTTTTGTTAAATAGTACCGGTATAGAGCCTTTAACGTGAGGGCGAACCATACCAATATTCGGTAAACAAAAGTTTGAACAAAAGCCTGTTATGACTGTCTTACTTAGGAACTGTTCTTAACACTGTGGAAAGTTGAGCTATAGAGCACCGGTGCACACCTAGAGAGGTTATTATCGTTCGGGTGATCAAGAAATAGTTCAAGGTAGGACGGTCCTCCCTTTGTGAACCTGCAAGCTCATTTCGATCCTTAAGTCGGGTGAATTTCCACATCCGTTGATGCCATGGCTCGTTATAATCATGCCTCGGCGGGGTAAACTGCAGTAGTATGCCTCAGATAATTGTACTCACTCGATACACTACGGTTATGCGCTTTGCGTTTTGCCAGGGAAGCAGTGCCGCAATTGCTCGAACGACTTTTTTATTTATTTTTTGGGAGGGTGTCGCAAGGGGACGCGGTTGCTTTGGAGATGGGAGCCTATCCGGAAGAATAGCACAAACTCGGAATACTTGAGAGTCATTCACTTTGCATATTGCCTTTCCTTTCTCTTCACTTACCGGTAGGTAGGTTGGTTTTTTTGGGGTTTGTTCCATGTCTCGGATTAGAAAGTTTTTCCCTTGCCTGCTAGCACACCTTGTCACGGAGGCTCCGGCCGTGCAATATATATGGATTATTGCCTAAATACCGTAAAAACCCAAATAGAAGAGAAATGTGCTAGGACGTTGGAATTTCCGTTCTCAGCTACGCGAGGGGAAAACACCGCAAACTCAGCCCCCAGTTGAGACAAAACAAAAGGAATATACGAGGCACCTTACTAGGAGAGGCAACTCCAACGTCCTAGCACATTTCTCTTCTATTTGAGTTCTTACGGTACTGTGGGGAATTTTAGTTGCGCCCGTTGTCTCGGGAATTACTCTCGGCGCGAGTAATATCCCTGCAAATTGAGGCCACAGCCCAAGATAGGTTTAGCTGCGCAAATTAGCAGAATTGCGAAAACCAGTTAAGCAGATCCAGCTATACCGTGTCAGGAAAGGGCTACCTAGTCCTTCCAAGCAAACTTTGTCTCTGAATCTTAGTACGAATATTATGATATTTATCTGAATCCGAAGATTAGCCACTTAAAGGATATAGTGAATTGCAAGAGTTTTTACGGTATCCATCATCCTCTGCCACTCACTTTTGAGCCCCGCTTGTATCTTGATGTGAGATCAGCAACGGTAAAATTACATGCATCAACCGACCCTTTGGGTGCCACTTGTTCAGTACTTTTATGATGCTAGGCTAGGCAATTCTACCACAGGCATTTTCAAGGGTTTGTGCATTGCCGTGTAAGATTTGTGTTGTGAATCATGTTTGAGTAGGTTACGGTAGTACCTAAACCAGTATGAATTAGAGTGATCGTGTACCTGCGCATAAACCAAGCCTAGAAGGCAGAAGTCGCAAGCTTTGACGACCATGTTCAAGGCAGCGATGGATAAAAGCAAGGAATACACAATGGCACAAACTTCTTGTTGCCAAGCAGGTTTCTTCCCTTCAAATATTCGCTAAGAGTTCCAACTTCGAGCTTTCAATGTTCACTGCTGCGTGGGCGCCGTCACTCTATTATAGAGTTTCGTTAGGGTAAAATAGTTGCAACTCAGGGGCTCCTCGTTAATTTAATCCTCTGCGATGCTGATGGGGTAAGCACAAGCAGGGGGCTATTGGTGCAAATTTGTGGGAGATTGATAGGATGGCCCAAGGCTACAAGTGGGGTTGCACGAGTGACCCCGCTTTTCTTCAACCTCTAAGTATCCCTGTAGCCGACACACTCCATCCTTCATCATCTACAATATCCTGACCCATGAACAAGAGAAAATGTCGCAATATTCTAGTCATAATATCAACTCTTTGAACAGCTACACGGCTATTAATGTATCGAATAACTTTATCTCCGGTGACCGATCTAATATCCTAGCCTGGCTATCTCCTATCGATCCCAAATCACGGCATCAAGACATCCAAGACCGCCGGGTAGAAGGTGTGGGGGAATGGCTCTTACAAACCGAGGAATTTAGAATTTGGCACAGCGGTAGTGGGGAAGGTGAATCGGATTACCCAGTTTTGTTTTGCTATGGGGATCCAGGGGTCGGCAAGACTTATATTAGGTAAAAATAACGACCTCACAGTATAAGAGAGGAGGCGAGTAAGTTACTGACAAGTCGTGATGTTAGCTCATTGGTGATAGACAGCTTGTGCGATCAGGCCGGGGGACAAAATGTCGCCGTTGCGTGTCTCTACCTTGACTTCGCCGCCCAGCAAGAGCAGTCATCAACGAGCATGCTGGGAGCCCTGCTCAAACAGCTGGTGGTCGGGCTAGGAGAGGTACCGGGGGGGATGGTGAAAGCCTATGAGAAGCAGAAAAGTTTCATTGGTGGACGGAGGCCGCAACATACCGATATTGTGAAGATGCTGCAGGCTACCGCTTCCAAAAAACGCACTTTCATATGCATCGACGCTTTAGACGAGTGTGTGCCAGAGCATCGAGTCAAGCTTCTTAATTCGTTAAATAAAATTCTCCAAGAGTGTCCAGGCACTAGAATATTCGTGACTGGAAGACCGCACATTCGACCCGAGATCGGAAGGTATCTTACTGGAAGCGTAATGAGTCTACCCATAAGTACCAAGAGAGATGATATTATTAGATATCTTCGCTCTAGGCTGGCAGAGGACACAACCCTAGATGCGATGAATCGTAGTCTGGAGGCAGAAATCCTGAAGAAAATTCCTGAAGACGTTTCTGAAATGTAGGTTAAAACGACGACACCAAGGAAAGCTACCCCAAGTATCTACTGACAGCTACGGGTCCAGATTCTTGCTAGTATCATTGAATATCGATGCCGTCCTACAAGAAACCACAATCCATCGGAGGCGACAAAAGCTCAGCGCGATGACCGATGGCTCAGGGTTGGGGGATGCATATGGCGCAACCCTGGGTCGAGTAAAGGGACAAGGCGGAGAGAAAGCGAGGCTTGGAATGGCGGCTTTAATGTGGATATCTCACTCGGAGCGGCCCTTGAAGGCCGATGAATTGTGCTACGCCTTGGCAGTTGAAATACACTCACCGGACGTTAATGCCGACAATGTTCCTTCAATAGGCACATTACTGGCATGTTGCCAAGGACTTGTTTCCGTGGAAAAGGAGGCTTCAACTGTCCGGTTAATCCACTTGACTCTTCAGGAGTACCTCCGGGCTCATCCTGAGCTCTTCTATACAGCCCGCCCGACAATGGCAGAGACCTGCTTAAGTTATCTAAATTCCTACCAGGTCAAGGCCATTTCAGCCAGCCCCTCCCCTGACCTCCAAGACACGCCGTTTCTCGAATATTCTTCTCTATATTGGGGAGTACACGCAAAACGAGAGCTCACAGATTGTGCGAAACAGCTCGCGCTGAAGCTATTTGACGACTGCAACAACCATATGCCCACCAAAATCCTCTTGCTAGCACAGAAGATGTATTGCCATGGTGTTGACTTCGATAAAATTTCCTTGTTTAGTGGTCTACATTATGCATCTTTCTTCGGGATTGTTGAGATTGTAGAGGGTTTGGTAGAGGCGGAAGGGTGTGATATCAACCAAATAGATTGTGGGGGTAATACACCTCTTATGTGGGCTGCTGGGAATGGGCACGAGGGAGTAGTGAAAATACTTCTCGGAAGGGACAACGTCAACCCCGACAAACCAGATAACGTCGGCCTCAGGCCACTCCTGGGTGCTGCTTTGGGTGGACATGAGGGAGTAGTGAAAATACTACTAGCAAGGGGTGACGTCGACCCCGACAAACCAGATAACAACGGCCAAACACCGCTCTGGTGGGCTGCATTCTACGGGCGTGAGGAAGTGGTCAAGATACTGCTTGGACGAGATGATGTCGACCCCGACAAACCAAATAACGACGGCCAAACGCCACTCTCGGGTGCTGCTTGGAATGGGCACGAAGGAGTTGTGAAAATACTACTTGGACGGGAGGGCGTCAATCCAGACAAAGCAGATAACAAAGGCCAAACACCACTCCGTCCTGCTGCTATGGGTGGGCACGAGGGAGTGGTGAAGATACTGCTCGGACGAAACAACGTCAGCCCCGACAAACCGAATAACAATGGCCAAACACCACTCTCGGGCGCTGCTTGGAATGGGCACGAGGGAGTGGTGGAAATACTCCTCGCACGCGACGACATCAGCCCCGATAAACCGGATAACGAAGGCCAAACGCCACTCCGGTGGGCTGCTTCCAAGGGACATGAGGGAGTGGTAAAGATACTCCTCGCACGAGACGACGTCAACCCCGACAAAGCAAATAAGAACGGTCAAACGCCACTCTCGGGTGCTGCTTGGAATGGGCACGAGGGAGTGGTGAAAATACTCCTTGGACGAGACGACGCCAACCCTGACAAACCAGATAATAAAGGCCAAACCCCGCTCTGGTGGGCTGCTTCCAAGGGGCATGAGGGAGTGGTGAAAATACTACTCGCGCGAGACGACGTCAATCCTGACAAACCTGATAACGACGGCCGAACACCACTCTGGTGGGCTGCTTGCTATGGGCGCGAGGAAGTAGTAAATATCTTACTCGGACGAGACGGCGTCAGCCCTGGCAAGCCGGATAACGACGGCCGAACACCACTCTGGTGGGCTACTTGCCATGGACACGAAGGAGTGGTGAAAACCCTTCTCATACGAGACGACGTCAACCCAGACGAACCAGATATCAACGGCCAAACACCACTCTCGGGTGCTACGTGGAATGGGCACGAGGGAGTAGTGAGGTTACTGCTCGGACGAGACAACGTCAGCCCCGACAAACCAAATAACGATGGCCAAACGCCACTCTCGGGAGCTGCTTGGAATGGACACGAGGGCGTGGTGAAAATGCTACTCGCACGAGACGATGTCAACCCTGACAAACCGGATAGCAAAGGCCAAGCACCACTCTGGTGGGCTGCTTCCAAGGGGCATGAAGGAGTGGTGAAAACACTACTCGCACGAGAGGATGCCACCCCAGACAATCCTGATAACGACGGCCGAACACCACTCCGGTGGGCTGCTTACAAGGGGCATGAAGGAGTGGTGCGAATTCTCCTCGGACGAGACGACATCAACCCTGATAGACCAGATAGCGACGGCAGAACGCCACTCTGGTTGGCTGCTTCCAAGGGGCACGAGGGAGTAGTGAAAATACTACTCGAAAGAGACGACGTCAACCCCGAAAAATCGGATAATGAAGGCCAAACACCACTTCGGTGGGCGGCTTACAAGGGCCATGAAGGAGTGGTGAAAATACTACTCGAACGAGGCAACGTCAACCCCGACAATCCTGATAAGGACGGCCGAACACCACTCTGGTGGGCTGCTTACAACGGGCACGAGGGAATGGTGAAAATACTACTTAGACGACACGATGTCAGCCCTAACAGACCTGATAACAAAGGCCAAACCCCACTCCGGTGGGCTGCTTCCAAGGGGCATGAGGGAGTGGTGGAAGTACTCCTTGGAAGAGACGACGTCGACCCTGACAAACCAGATAATGGCCAGACACCGCTTCGGTGGGCTGCTTCCAAGGGACACGAGGGAGTAGTGAAAATCCTACTCGCAAGGGACGACGTCGACCCCGACACATCAGATAGCGACGGCCGAACACCACTCTGGTGGGCCGCTTTCTATGGGCACGAGGGTGTGGTGAAAATACTACTCGCACGGGATGACGTCAACCCCGACAAACGAGATAAATACAGCCAAACGCCACTATTTTGGGCTTCTAGGAATGGCCACAAGGGGGCGATAGCGCTGCTACAACCCCAATAATCTACTACCCCGAACCTGGCATAAGGGCGAGGAGCTATTGGCCCCTTTGCCACTTCGAAAACTGATAATTTGGGTATCATACCATCTCCGAGAGGGGTCCAACAGCTCCGCAACTACGCCTATCACGCCACCGCCTCCCCCAAATCCTACCTCGCCCTAATTATCGTCTTTCATTCCTCTCCAGAGCCTCAGCTTTCATGTTTCGCTTTTGGTTGAAAGAAATACCCGCCCAAACCCCTCCCCGTAGTTTCTTATATTGTCAAGTCAAGATTTATCAATTCCTGTTTAAAGGCTGGCGTTTGGAGTTGGTGGGACATTTATATTGTATTGAGATAAGCCAGTATGGTTCGAAATTTCCATCATATTTACAGTACGGGGACAACTTTTCGTCCGATGCCCTTTGTACACCAAAAATGGACATTTTTAAACAAAGAATTCTCAACACCGCTGATATAAAAACACTTGAAATCTTTCCATCAGCTAGGGAATGGCTATCTATTCAAACCTCTAAAAGTAGAAGTGTAAGGAATCAAAGCTGTCTTCATTGTTCGTGGTTGCATCAACTAGTGTGAAAGTGACTTAGATTTTTGTATGGGGCTCCATACAAAAAAGTACATGGCAACCGATACCAGATACTTAAACAACCTTTTCTCCATCACTTGGTAATATTTAAGGATTATGTAAATTTCTTCATGTTATCTATGGGTTTGCTAATACAAGGACAAATTTTGGCTAATTCTCATAGACATTGCACAATGAGAGAGGGTGGTAAAGATGGTGTAAAACGGGCATCGGACGAAAAGTTTTGTCCTAGTACTTTACTTTGTTTCCTTGTTTTCTAGTTGCATATCTCCTTCGTATATCAGTTATTTCTTTAATCTTTCCGCAATTACCTCCTTCCTACCTTTTCCCCCATCTAGCGTGTAGACTTCCCAGGTATTAGATAGAGAGAAATACCACCCACATTTTCCATCCCTACTCTCTAGGTAAAACCAACGTTGTAAGCAGTCTCCTAGCTCAGAAACCAAGCCCTATTTCATAAGCCCCATATTGTCAGCTCAAAAAAAAAACACACTATCCAGCATAACCCTTCAGTGACGTCCTATCACTCTCCTGGGCCCCCCACCCCCGCCAAGCCACCTCCCGTAATCCAAATCGCCACCTTGTCGTAATCCTCCTCCTCTCGGAATATAGCTGCGATAGAACCTCAGCCTAAATGTTTCTCTTTTGGTGATAGAAAAACCCGTCCAAACCACTGCACCCGTTTTCTTATGTAATAAAGTCAGGATTGATTAATTTCTGTTTATGGAATAGAATTTCGGGTTAGTGGGGGATATTTTTATTGAGATAAGCCAGTGCGGCTCGAAATTTCCATTCTATTTGCTCTTTTTTCCCTGCCCTCTAATTGTATATCTTCCCTATAGCCTTTTCCCCCTCTGTATTTAAATACTGTAACTCTTATGTCTAGACTTTAGAGGGGGGGAGGGGGGCAAAAAGAGAATTGTGGGAAGATTGGAGAATAGTAGATGTGTATAGTACTTGTAAATTTTATGTATTTCTGGCACTCATGTTTATTGAACCACAGTGGAAAGATTTACAGCTGAATGCCCAATTCCACATAAAAAAGCTTTGGAAGCTTTATTTTCCAATTTTCATCCTTTGTCACCTTTCTCATTTGCTTTGAAACTTGCTTCCATTACCTCTTGATCTTATTCTCGGCCATTCCTATTGCGATTGACTGCCCTTAAGTCTAGCCCGCAGATGCCAAACTAGCCCTTCAAATTCCAAAGCAGTCGCAGCTGCGTTTGGTTTTATTTTTACCTTAAGCTTCGGAACGGCTTGTTGGATTCGAATTTCTGCCTTGGAGTATGCCTTGGTAGGCACTATGCGTTTAGCGGCTGAAAAAGGCTTTGTAAAGGGGATAGTTGCATTTTCAAGATATTTATTCTAGTCATAACAACCGTAAGAACACGAATAATTGGACCTGAGGTTAAGACACCTGAAATTCTTTCTCTTGGATAGGGGGGGGAGCACACAGCGAAAACTGACCCCCTCAGACCGAGCTTCAGACAAAATAAGGAGGAAAAAGCGCCAGGCCTTGCCAGCGGGGGCAACTCCAACATCCTAGGGTGAGGTCCAATTCTTCGAGTTCTTACGGCCCGAGTAGGGGAAAACCACCATTTCATGGTTAAGCTGTCGTGTTGCATTGCTTGGAGAAAACCTATTATATCAGTGAATCTCGGGCCCTCCATAGAATACCTGCAATGTTTTTTGATCTTAGCAAAAAAACACAACGCTTTCGCCAATAAAATGATACTTCAACTTCTAAGCAAGAAAAAACCATTACAAAAAATGATACAAAATCCATATATTTCTTTAAAATACACTGTTGAGACTGCCTATTATTATCTTGTTTGACACCATGGTGAATCCAGTGGATGAAACATTATACTTTACCAGGATAAAAAACATTACTGGTATTCTGTAGGGAGGACCCGTGATTTACTAGTATTGAAAAGGTTTTCTCATTGAGCTGTCGGGCACTCCCTTGGAGTGCTGTCAACTTTTAATGGTTGCCTGGCGTCCTTCCAAGCGGCGGGAACCTTGGCACGGTTATAAGGTTAAGTTAGTGGTCGGACCACCGTAGAACTCCATAAAAAAGGCACGCGCCTTATTCAAGATTGGTGTTGGGAGGAAAGGAGCAAAAGTTTAGGGTTGAACTACTCGAGTAATAGCCATTTCTCCGTTGCAAGGTGCGCCTTCTTGTAAGTGCGCCCTATTTACGGAGGTACAGCTCCTAAGTTTTGTATGTTCCACAGAGGGTAATGGTAGCAAACCTCGCTTGTGGAACATACAAAACTTAGGCGCTGTACCTCCGTACGAAATTCTACGGTATATTGACCAACTGGTGCCTGAATCAGGAAGATGGGTTATGGTACGAAAAATGTCGCAAACAAACACAACAATGCACCCGCTGCGCTGCACGAGGAGTGCAGTTGGCTGTCTTGAGGAAATCTCAAGGGATGGCCCTACCGGTGTTTCTCAGAACCGGATACGGGAGGGCTATCGCCTGCACCGTCACGAGGGGTCATGCTATTGCTTTTAGTTGGGCGCTAAGTGAGTTAGGTTTTTCCACCGTGCTTGGGTAAACAAACGTGGCATTTCCTGCAACCGAGAGCGTTAGCCAAACCCCAACACCTATGTGGCGGCCAAGTGCTCGTACTGTGCCTCAGCTGAAAATCTATGAAAGTATCCCGTGCGATTACAACACATCTGAAACAAAAATCAATACCGCAGGGAGTTGCCACATTCAGACTACTTTCGAAATCTGACAAGGAATGTCCCTGAGGAAAAAGGCGATTATTGGAGCTGAAGCAGGGTGCTGCGCAGTACTGGTACAACACAAGTACGGTACACCGGGTTTTGAGTTTTCATTTCTCTTATTGAGGTCGCTGGAGCCATGACTACGGTACTTGTACTGCAATGGCGTTTGGTTGGGTATATTGATATTTGTTGCAACGCAAGGTTTCTGCGCTGGTCATACCGTGCTGTTGGCAGAAATTTAGGGGATGGTAGGACCGTCCAAAGGCATCCGTGAGGCTCCATAAAGGACCCCGCTTTTCTTCAGTCCTTAAGAGTTCTGATAGCTGATCCTCTCCATCGCTCATCATCCACGATATCCTATCCTGCGAAAAAGAGAAAATGTCACAATCTTTTAGTAATAGTACCAACTCCTTCCATAATACCAACTCCTTTAATAATGTGTGGAACTATATTGTTGCTGATGACCGACCCGCTATACTGGCCTGGTTATCGCCACTAGATCCGAAGTCACGGCACCAAGACATCCAAGATCGTCGAGTCGAAAGTATAGGGGGGTGGCTGTTTCAAACTGAGGAATTTAAAAGCTGGCACGCTGGTAGTGGAAAAGGTGGATCCGATAACAGAGTCTTGTTTTGCTATGGGGACCCGGGGGTCGGCAAGACATATATTAGGTAAAAAGGCCAAACCCTACGGAAGAGAAGAAAGGAGTGAGTACTAACAAGCTGTGACACTAGCTCATTGGTGATAGATAGCCTGTGTGATCAGGCTGGAGGACAAAATATCGCCGTTACATGCTTCTACTTTGACTTCGCCACCTAACAAGAGCAATCACCGACGAGTATGCTGGGCGCGCTGCTCAAACAACTTGTAGTGGGGCTGAGAGAGGTGCCGGGAGAAATGATGCAAGCCTACGAGAACCAGAAAAATTCGATTGGTGGACGGAGGCCGCGACATGCGGACATTGTGAAGATGCTGCAGACTACCTCTTCCACAAAGCCCACATTCATATGCGTCGACGCTTTAGACGAGTCCGTGCTAGAACATCGAACCAAGATTCTCGATTCGCTAAACAAAATTCTCCAGGAATCTCCGGGCACTAGAATATTCGTGACTGGAAGACCGCACATCCGACCCGAGATCCCAAGGCGTCTTTCAGGAAGAGTGACGAGTCTACACATAAGTACCAAAAGAAGTGATATTATTAGATATCTTCACTTCAGGCTGGAAGATGACCCAACCCCAGACGCGATGAACAGTATTCTGGAGGCAGAGATTCTGAAGAAAATTCCGGAAGATGTTTCCGAAATGTATGTAGAAAAAATAACACTATGAAAACTACCCCGAACATATACTAACAAATGCATATCTACGGTAGATTCTTGCTGGTCAGGTTGAATATCGATGCGGTGTTACGGGAAACCACAATCCATCGCAGGCGACAAACGCTCAGCGCAATGACTCATGGCTTAGGGTTGAGAGATGCATATGGCGCAACGCTGGGTCGGATAAAGAGACAGGATGGAGATAGAGCGAGGCTTAGCATTGCCGCGTTGATGTGGATATCTCACGCGGAGCGACCCTTGAAGGCCGATGAACTGTGCCATGCCCTATCAGTGGAAATCGGGTCGCCGAATCTCAATACCGATAATGTTCCTTCAATAGGTACATTACTAGCCTGCTGCCAAGGACTTATTATCGTACAAAAGGAGGTTTCCACGGTCCGATTAATCCACTTTACGCTTCGAGAATACCTCCAGGTTCATCCCGAGCTCTTCGGTGCAGCTCACTCGACAATAGCAGAAACCTGCTTGAGTTACCTGAATTCTCAGCAGGTCAAGGCCTTTTCGACTAGTCCTCTCCCCGACCTCCTAGACACACCATTTGTCGAATATTCCTCCCTGTATTGGGGAGTTCACGCTGAAAGGAACCTTTCGGATTGTGCGAAACAGCTTGCGCTAAAGCTGTTTGACGATTACAATGGCCACATATCCACTAAAATTCTCTTGAAAGCACAGAATCTGCACGGGGTTGATGTGGATAAATTTTCCGGTTTCAGTGGTCTACATTGTGCATCCTACTTCGGGATTGTTGAGATTGTAGCTGGCTTGGTACAGCTGGAAGGTTGTGATATCAACCGGACAGACTCTACGAGTACTACGGCACTCCATTGGGCTACTTGGAGAGGGCAAGAGGGAGTAGTGAAAATACTACTTGGAAAAGATCCCACCCCAGACATGCTAAATAATAACGACCAAACACCACTCTTTCTTGCTGCTTGGAATGGACACGAGGAAGTAGTGAAAATACTACTCGAACAGGATGGCGTCGACCCCAACAAACTGGATAGATTCGGTCAAACGCCACTCGTGGGCGCTGCTAGGTGCAGACAGGAGGGAGTGGTGAAAATATTCCTTGGAAGAGACGATATCAACTCCATCAGACCCAATGACGAATACCAAACACCATTCTTCTGGGCTGCTCGGAATGGGTTGAAGGAGGTAGTGGAAATACTACTCGGACGGGACGACTTCGACCCCGACAAACCAAATGACGAGGACCAGACACCATTCTTCTGGGCTGCTCGGAATGGGTTCGAGGCAGTGGTGGAGATGTTACTCGCACGGGACGACGTCAACCCCGACAAGCCAGATAACATGGGCCGAACACCTCTCTTCATTGCTGCTTGCTATGGGCACGAGGGAGTGGTGAAAATGCTACTCGCACAAGGCGTCAACCCCGACAAGCCAAATATCAACGGCCGGACGCCATTTTATATTGCTGCTTGGAATGGGCACGAGGGAGTGGCGAAAGTTCTACTCGGGCGGGACGATGTCAACCCCAACCGGTTAGATAACGATAGCAAAACATGACTCGATCGGGCTATGGATGAAGGGCACCAGGCTGTGATAACGTTACTCCAGTCTCCAGAATCTGCAGCTCCCAGCCTGTCATAAAGTGGAGGAGCCATCGCCCCCTTAAGTGCAAATAACCTACCAGTATGCTCCATCCCCGCACCAACCGCAACACCTCCACAGCACCCCCATCGCCGCAATTGCTTCCCCCTCCCCCCCTCACCCCCGCCTAACCTCCTCCTGCTGTTCCAGCCCCTCCCTTGCGCTAATTCCCGGCTTCCCCTTCCTCTCAGAATAAACCCGTGAGAGAACCTCAACTTAGATACTTCTCGTTTGGTCCTAGGATATACCCCCAGACCTCTTCATGGATTTTCTTATGCAGTTAGGTCAAGATTTATCCATTTATGTTTTTAATCTCGAGTTTAGCGTTGGTGAGGAGTATTTCTATTGTACTGAGATAAGCTAGGATAGCTTAGAATTTCCATCTCAGCCACTTTTTCTTCCTTATTTTCTGGTTGTATATACTCTTTGCACATCCATTGCATTTTCAATTTTCCCGCAATTCCCTTTTTTCCACTTCTCCCTCCCTCATCTATAGTGTAAACCTGAAAGTTGTTTAGATACAGATTGAGAAAAAGATATAAAGTTCAAGTTTTTCTAATAGCTCGTGCGAAGCGATGCAAAATTAAATGTTAACCAAGGGACTATGGTGGCGATTAGTTCGTACGAAAGGCGTAGCTCACAAGGATCATGTTGACACACAACCACCCAGGTCCACACTCCAGCCCTGAACTTGAACCCGAATCCTAAAGATGGCCCATACTTTCTACTCTCACATATCAGGAAAAACCAATTGCGATAAGCCCCTTAACCTCGAAACAGAAACCCCTTTCCACAACTCCCACATCATAACCTCGAAAATAAATTATGATACCAATGGAGTTAAACCCTTCATGCATGGTCCTAGATATAGATGGCCTGCATTACATATAATCCCGGAGAATGCGATTGTATGATACTATGGAAGAGCCAAATTAGACTCGCGATATTTTTCATCTGCAATTTAGGGAGTTAATTTTCTATTTAAAAACCTAAATTGGGTTTTTATTTTCCTGTGCTTTATCTCATGCAAGTGTGAACCCCTCACTACTCTAACGCCCTCTTATATCTCCATTGATATCTGAAGTGGTTTTCCTATATGGCGCGGTTAACGGTACGGCGCGGTGCGTATCGTACTATGCGGTATAGACACCATGCAGGCTTACAATTTGAACACTATATACTTGTGAATGTGTGTATCCCCGAGTAAGATGAAAAAGAAACTTGATTCTCAAATAAAAGGGATAAGAGGTACTAATATACTACATTGATTGAGCAGTCACACTGAACACTGTGTCCTATATCATATAGGCCACCTTTCTAACATGACGTAGTAGTGATACCCATATTCCAACATGACAGATTGAGAAACAAAACAAGAGTTTTATAACGAAAGGAAAAAGGAGATGCAAACTACCTCTGTACGGCAGATAAGAACTAAGTCCAACACCCCCCTTCGACGGAAAGAGGGCAGTAATAAGCACGAGTATAGAAGTCTAAAAAAAAAAAAAGAATAACGAATACAAAAAGGTCATATCAAAGGTGAAAGACCAATACAGGAAAGCAAAAAGTTGTGTCTTTGGATTGCAAGAGGCTTCGTACAAATATCGGCCAGCATATCCGTTGTGCCAATAAAACCAAGATTGATATGGCCATCGCAGACATACTCATGGAGCCAACGGTAGTGGACATCAATATGCTTGGTCCGTTGTGTAATCGCACCCGTTTCGATAAGCTTCCTAGCACCGGCATTGTCGGTCAATAGGGTGATGGGTGAAGGTGTGTCACTTGTTGGTGCCAAGTGTAAAGGTCAGAGTCTTTGCAGTAGTGAGCTGAGCCAAAGGGCTTCCTTCCCAGCTGTAGATAGTGCAATAAATTCGGCCTCATTGGTTGAAGTCACTATCGTTGACTGCTTACTTGCATGCCAGGAGACTGAAGCACCACACACTAGCGCTAAGTACCCTTGAACACTATGGCGGTGGTATTCCCGAGCATAGCTAGCATCACTATACGCACTCGTATTTGGAAGAATAAAGCTATCAGAGGTGGGTGTATCATAGGTAAGTTTATAAGCCTTAGTAGTTCGAAGATAGCAAAGGAGGCGTCTTAGTGCACGTCAATGATACTGAGTAGGTGACTGACTATACTGTGCAAGTATTGAAATCGAGTGGGCAATATCCGGTCGAGTCGCAAGCATTGCATACCTAACTTAACCAATGGCTGAACGGTATAGCATTGGATCTGCCGGTTCACCATCCATGATCCCAGGTGAGCTATCAAAACTAACATCCATTGGAGTTGCCTGGCCACGAATGCTGGCATCAGAGAGATTGAACCGCTCCAGAATCTTGGTCAGGTAGAGTTCCTGTGATAGAGAAATCGACCTGTGCTACCTATTACGTGTATTCCTAATGCCCAGAAGATACTCAATATCACCTAAGTCCTTAATCTCGAATCGCTGCTTAAAGAGTACAAGGAGGTTTGCCACCTCGCTAGAGGTGCTACACAGTACAATGTCATCAACATAGAGTAACAAATAGCCTCCTGCTGGTGTAAGGTAGAGGCCATGATCGACAGTAGACTGCTTGAGATTGACACTAATGAGAAAGTTGTGGAAGGTTGCAAACCACTGGCGTGGAGACTGCTTCAGCCCATAAATAGAGCGAAGAAGGCGAACTATCGTACCACATGGAAGCCGCAGGTAAATTACCGCATCAAGAGGAGCTCCAAGAAAGGCAGTCACAACATCCAACTGGTGAATAACCATATCCTGTGCAGCAGCGAATGCCAGGACTGTACGGATAGTAGTCCATTTAACCACAGGAGCATAGGTTTCGTTATACTCAATGCCAGTGACCTGTCTATCACCACGTGCGACCAACCTTGCCTTATACCGTGTGATAGTACCATTGGAGTCAAACTTATATCTAAGAACCCAACATGTAGGAAGGGCCTTGCAGCCAGCTGGTAGACTTTCAACA
>Ga0307507_10004653_pt1 | contig 23859 bp, 25 predicted proteins | sample 7_EM_MG_FD_207223 | JGI IMG/M metagenome (GOLD analysis project Ga0307507, IMG submission 207223) | Populus trichocarpa ectomycorrhiza microbial communities from riparian zone in the Pacific Northwest, United States - 7_EM | ecosystem: Host-associated > Plants > Roots > Unclassified | place...
GCCGCTTTTCACGGCCAGAACGTCTCTCACCCCCTGACGATGAGCCTGCTGTCGTCTGAGGTTCGGAACGAGGTGTAGGGTCTACGAACGGTGGTTCGGTGACTTCAGAAGTTAACTGAGTGGTAGATGATATCTGTGGTGTAGATGCCACAGTAGATGGTGATTGCTGAGGCGCCGAAGACGCTGATGGTTCAGATGGTTCTGGAGTTAGCTCCGGGGTAGGTAGCTGACGGAGTTCTTCTGTTGAGATCTGAATGCTTTTTGACGTAGGAGTAACGTCGATATTTGCCAAATGCGGCAGTCTTACATCCAGTTCTTCGTCAAAGTTCTCTATCCAGTCCCTGCTGCCATCTTGAAGATTATCCAATAGGTCCTGGACTTGTTGAAAACGGTCCCTTTGAGCCTGCGAGATAATAAGGTGTTCTGGTGTTTTGGGAGATTGATATCTCTTTGACTCATCAATTCGTACATCACGAGATCGGATAATGCGGTTGGTGGTTGGTATCCATATCCTATAGATATTTGACGCTTCCATACCAACGAGATAACCTATTTGGGCTCGTGGCTCAAACTTTGCCTTCCTAGGAATGCCGTGTTTGATGAGCACGTAGGTCAAAGATCCGGCTACACGAAGTCCTGCTAGCCATGGCTTCCGTTTGTACAGCATCTCAAATGGGGTCTTCCAGTCGATGGACTCAATGGGAGTTCGATTGAGTAGGAACACTGCAAGGAGCACGAACTCGGGCCATAGATCCACGGGTAACTTTGCTTCAATGACAGCAGTCCTTGCTCGTTCGGAAATGGCTCTCCCTGACCTCTCTGCAGGTCCATTTTGAGCAGGAGTATCTGGTGTCGATTGCTCAATGACACCTCCGTCAAGCTGGATGAGGTTCTTTACCCTGGCGCCTACACCTTGCTCCTTATCCATATGCCAAATGCGGATACCTCGAGCATCAAATTTCTTCGCAAATGCTATCATCGATTTGAAGAGTGGGAGCAGCGTCTCTTCCTTGTGGTTCTTGATAGGAAAAGCACGATGGTACTTCGTGTAGTCACACCAAAAGTGAGCTACACACGTGTCTCCATTGAACCCGTCTTCTTCCATGATAACATCAAAGTGTACACGTTCAAAAGGGTAGGTTCCCTTTGCGGATATTCTGCGAGATGTCTGCTGTGTCATCTTTCCAAGAACACATGGTTCACAAAGTGGTACACCGTATGGAGTCCTTCCTCTGTCCGTTTTGACTACCTTGACCCCATCAGCCGCAGTCGACAGATGATTCACCGATTCCATATCGCAGTGTAGTAAGCGTTGATGCCATACTCTGTCATATGCTGAGGTCTCGAAGAATCTAGTGGATGTAGCGTAGGCAGTAGGAGTAGGTGGTAAGCAGGCGATGGCATCGATGAGGTAGAGACCTCCGTATTCCGTGAGGTTGGCAAATAGGCTTCCGTCATCCTTGTAGCGTAGGTGGTTCGTGGATTGGTCCATAATTACTCCAACCCTGCGGAGCTTCGCTGCGGATATCAGATTGGTATGAAAATAAGGAGCGTACGCTACGTTTCTCAATGTCAGATACCTAGTCAGACGTTGTTCGCCCACCTCAATGGCCAAGTTGATATCACCGTATCCATGGATTTCTGCTCCAGAATCTCCAGCCGTTGCTGTAGACATGCTTGGCTTGAAGTCACGGAAGTATCTGATATTGTTGCAGAAGTGGGTGTCTGCCATAGTGTCGTACCCCCAGGCATTGATCAACGACAGATCCGGATGTTCCTGCGATGATGTTGATGATGAAAAGGATGTTGTTACAGCAGCCGCTGTAGCTCGGGGCCTGTCCAGATCCTCGATCCTTTCAGCAGAAGCTGGAGACGTCCTTGACCTAGGGCCTTCCTTCTCAATTTGCTTGACCCTTTTGTCGTAATACTGCTTGTTTGTCGGGCCCTTGAGCCATTCCTGACACCTTCGTAGACACTCGTCATTCGGTACAAAGTTGGGACCTCGAAGAGACTGAAACAGTTGCTTGCAATTCTTTAGCTTATGGGGTAAACCACAGGCAAAGCACTTTGACTCAGTCGATTGAGAGGGTACTGGGGTGGTAGACGTCGTAGGATCTGCAGCTGGCTGCCCTGAGAGTGTAGCATGGGCGTTACGTCCCGTATTTGGATGCTTGTAGAGGAGGTTAAATTCCTCAATCATCGTCGCCATTTCAAGCTTTTCTAACCTCTTCGCTACCTTTTGAATGAAGGCATGATACAGAGCTGGACAGATCTCCTCACAGTCCTGGACGAAGGCTCGTACAACGCTGCTTTCCGTTGCCTCTATCAGCCCTTCCTCTAGCTCTTCGCCGTTCTGTATGATGGTGATATGAAGCTGAAGCCATGATTCCAGAGTCTGGCGTTTAGGCCCTTGTTTCCGTTTCCTGAGATCGTCCAATACCATCTGCTGCAATGTAGCTTGAGATGGCTTTGCTACCTTCTTCAGCTGTCTTATAATCGAATGTGGTGTGGTAAGGTTCTTGAGATAACCCGAGAAGTTGGTGCCCACGGTGGCATGCAAGAGTGCTGCAAACGTGTGGAGCTTCTCTTCCCGCTTTAGGTAGTCTTGTCGTTGTAGCTTGTAGAGCTCGAAGAGCATTCTCTGTGTCTCTAGAGATTGCTGAGGTTGTTGTCCTTGACTCGATGACCCAGGTGTAGCTGTTCCAGTAGATGCTGGAGTTGCTGCTGAAGTTGCAGGAGCTGCTGCTGGTGTTGCAGAAGCTGCTGCTGGTGCTGTAGAAGCTGCAGGAGCTGTTGCAGGTGCTGTAGGAGCTGCTGCTATCGAAGGTATGGCTGGCTCAGTGTTTTCTTTGATTTCGTTCTCCGTCTTATCTGGGTCGACATAGTCCCAGATCTTCGCAAAACTTGCTTCTCGGCGGATAAATTGAAACCATATAGGCCAGTCCTTTTGGGTCAGCAAAAGAGGGTTCGTAGAGTCCTTGGTTGCCATGGTGGCTCTTGTTTTGAGGTTCTTTTGAGGTTGCGTAAAGAGACGCGCTTACGCGTAAAGCACGCGATATTTCGTGACAAACTATGCTCAAAGAGGCTTAGTGGTAGTCGTCTGGCCACTGAGATCTCCCTGGTGCTCAGAAGGTTACCGGGCTCATAACTTTCAGCCAGGCAGGTATCAAGACAAATGACGTTAGCTGACTGGTAGGTAGAGACACAGAATTGAATGAGTGATCTGTTTTATTCAAGGTGGCTCTAAGAGCCCTAATATACATAAGAGAATTGACCCCCTACAGGGGTCCCTAGAGGGTGGTGTAACAAGACGATATTAGGCTAATACTGATGTCTGACAGCCGTCGTTACAGGTCAATATTACCCATAGGTAAAGCTACCTCCGTGGCCAACATCAACCATGATTCGGCTCTTAACAGAGACTTTGATCTTATTGCCGTCTTTATCCTTATAGAAGGCAGTCCCTTGGTACTGGCGGTGGTGGACGCCTCTTAAGTTATTAAAAATTCGACCATATCCAATCAGCCGTGCTCTGATCTCGCTCGATTTCCGGTGGTACTCCAGAGGAAATGCCTGAAGGAGGTCTATCCGTTTCGTTCCACGAAACTTCTCAACGGCAAGCCCGAGGGCAGCTTCCCCAAACACTTTCCCATCGAAATCGAAGTAGCGACAGTCCAGATGGAAGTACTTGGTTCCGCTTGATCTTGTTTTTTCCTCACCATGATTAAACTTAACGCATCTCGGTTCGCCGGTACCGGGACAGGTAGTATAGACCTCCGAGTTCGGCTTAAAGAGAGCCCAGAGTAGATCATACGTGATTTCACGGTTCTTAAGAAGGGGTTCGAGGCGTTCAGTCGTAGACGCGTAGGTGGTTTCGATAAAGCTGATCAAGAGGTCCAAATGTTTCAAATACACTTCGTTCTCAGAGTCGACGTTCGTGCTACTTTGATACAATTCCAGTTCCGGGAGAAAATTATATAGGAGGTTCTGTTCGACCTATGCGTGGTGTAAGCCAGTAAGTTTTGATAGCGGAGATTTTCCGCACCGAAGGCTTGTCCTCTCTTAGGCAGATCCCGCGGACATCTTTAAGGACCTTTCTTAGAACGTCTCGCAACCCCTCCGACTTAACATCGATGTAAAACGTGGAGTCTTTGGTTTTCTTATCTGTGATTCATCTTTAGTAATTGAAGACACTTGTGAAGAGTGTCATGCCCACCGATTCGAATACGATTAACAAACACGTATTGGTCCAGTTCATTAACTTCTCCTGTTGGGGCCACTGGCTCAGCAATCTTGTACTGATAAGCTCTCTCATCCCAACTGTGAAGAAATAGTGTCAGTAGGACTATACATGCACGACTGTGAAGACATACACTTCGTTCACTGTCTTGTACTCCAACCTGGAGGCTCGCGATATCGCTTCAGTTTTAGGGTCTTCTGGGGCTGGTGGCTCGACAACTGGGCCTCCTGGGGTAGAGGTAGAGGTAGACAACGTATTTGTTGCTGCAGCTACCTTTAGCAGCTCTAGGAATTACAGAGCATGCTAGATAGTGAGGGGCTGCTAAGCTGGTGATAGAGTAGGGCTGCCCGGAGGAGTATTCAGGGTCTTTAATGTGGTCTGCATGTTGCCTTAAGGGTAGAGCTGATTCGAAGTATAAGATTAGAGAAGTAGCTGGAGGAGGTCAATGGTACCGGTCTCTGGAGGAAAATTGGAGTGAGGAGCTGAGTGTAGATGGTATCGTTTCTTTGAAAGATCCGCCTTCTTTTATACCCTTTAATAGGACCTAAGCTGCTGCTGTGCCGCGAACGTTCACTGGAACCCGCTTCATGCCATGCAAATGCTTCCCCCTATTCATCCTAGGAGACGCCATGTCAATATCACTTCTGACGTGGCACAGAACTTAACTGAGTGAAGGTATATAATCTCGCCGTGACTACAGAAATAGAGCCATGGCTCGCATTCGGTATCTCAGTTCCGGCACTAGAGCGACGTGGTAGGAGATGCGATAGACACGCAGTTGCATATGCAGTAGAGGCTTGCGGCTATCTGATGTTGTTTGAACTGGAAATGATGCGGGAAGGGATATGATTGGTATCCCGCCAGGACTTTGATGGGTGGCTTGCACCGCGGATCGCGGCTCAGATTCTATAATGTCGTAAAAGAAGGATTGTTCCGATCAATACGCAGGAGCTAGGTGGACGGTTTCAAAGGATGCGAAGAAGCACCAGAGGCGGAGGAAGAATAGATGCCGATTAGTGCTTGCCTCGCTTTAGCTTGTTCCATTCCACTACATTCCACTACATTTTATTCCACTTCATTACAATTCCATATCTCGCTTCATTCCATAACTATCCTGTTTTCCCTCATGCAATATGAAAGAAGGCAGATACAATGGCTCTGATTAATATCGTATGTAGGATCTAGGTGGGATGTCTTGGATCGGGGTGAAGAGAGTACATGTGCATTAGAACCAATGAAGCTTGAAAGCATGTCAAAGTCTGAAACTTAGCTGAAATGAGATGAAATGGAGTGAAATGAAAGATGGGCTGTGATAAGACAGCCGTGCCCTGACGGTTGAGATCTTCCTTGCATGCCTATTGGCTGAAAAAGTCTTTACAGAGCCCCTTGGGGGCTACTGACGACCAATCCCTGTGTGACACGCTGTGACGTGCAAGCGCCAATATTGGAACCTAGATCCACATAAAACTACATTTCACCCATACCCATCTCATTTCATTTAATATTGCATTTCACTTTATTAAATTTCACTCTATCGTATAAAGAGGGTCACTAGCCACGATATTCTAGATCCTATGGACCAACACACAACTTCCGAGGCGGGTCGGTTGACCCCACTGAGTTCCAATGCGGAAATCAATAGATTCCTTATCAAGATCGATGAGAAAGTCAACCAATTGAAAATGAATGGTATGATGCGTGGCGATCAAGCACTCTTGAAAAACTCCCGTCTCAACTTTATTTGGGGCGAGCCTATCGAGGAGCCTGGCGGCCAAAATGCAACGAAATGGCGGAAGGCCCGAGCCCGTCGCGCATACACGGATATTCAGGATGCAAATAATCACGTCTTTCTTGCTGTGGTATTAGTTATCCCACCAACGGAATGTGCCAAAACAAGCTTCGACATTGTCGTGGAGTACCTTACTCGCCTTGAAAACTACGAACCGTATCGTCTAAACTTGAGGCCTGCAGCCAAAAAGTTCTTTGAGTCAACAGCCGCAGAACAGGGCTTCACTAGCAGCCGTGGTTACCTTAGTTTCATGCAAGCCTTATTTCCTCAAAGTACGAACCCTTCTTTCACATATGACATTATACTGACTGGATTAGCGCATGTCGAGCTCCGACCTGCGAAACGTAAGCAAGATGAAGGTATGCAAACCTCTATTCCCCGTTCGAGGAGAGAGTATAACTGATTGCAGCAGCGTCGCCAAATCAACAAGCTGGACCTGACGGAGAAGCTCAGTCGACCAGAGCCCAAGGCCCAGGCTCAGGTGCGCAATGATTGATTAGTTACATAATCGGTGCTCAGTATTGACTATCGCCAGGGTTAGCCCAAGACTCTCGGTTATCGGAGAGGCATTCTGAAGCTCCGATCCCTCAGGACGCTCATGGAACGCTCGGTATGCAAGTCTTGGGTGCTTGTCAATTTGTTGCTTATATATCTTAGAGCAAGATTTGTCGCAAAAGGAAAGTACGATCTCGTCCGACAATCCCAAAACCAATGGTTGGACGCCTTGTTCCCCAAGTTCAATGCATTAATACTTATCTAAGACAGACGCCTCTACCAAGAGTCCTCCAAGCGCCATTGTGCCAGTGTATCATCAAGTTACAGATAAACCATCATCAAAGCGTCCCCGGTTGGAATCACAGCAAACTCTAGGTCTGTAAAATGACCTTTAATGAGATGTCGCATCTGTGGTTAACATTAAACAGGAAATCCAATATTTCCAGGGGAGGGCCAGTACTTTTCTTTCTCATTTATGAGGCGCCACATGATTGAAAATCTCCCCGAGCCATTTCGTACCGGGATGAAGACGAGCAATTTATGGAGAAAGGAAAAGGAGAGCGGAGGACTAGCGGTTACGAATTGCCTGTCTATATACATGCCAAAGGACAATAAGGACGCTCTTTTGTTAGTCAGGATCGGCCACGAGGACGGATGGAACATCTTTAATTTATTCGGTTTAGGGGACCAAGATACTCCAGAGTTTTAGGGAGATGCTGCAGAAGAAGCTAGAGATTGACTCTTATCCACAAATGAATGGCATATATCGCTTCGGATTACCACTTATCACTACCTCTTCTCTAACTTAATCCGTGCCCTCATTACATAACATTTATACCCAGCAAGAACCCCTCTCGTTACTTCTCCATCTTCTGTACCTAATTCTTCGACCAGCTTCCCTTCGCCGTCTTTAATAATGCATGATCCGCCTTCAAATGTCATAGTCATGTCCTCCGTTATCTCAAATTTATGACCTCCGATCTCCTCCCATTCCCCACTAAGCGCCTTATCCCCGGCCTTAGCGGACATAACCCGTGTGGCTAGAAGTGCGACCACGCAAGTCGGCGGGACTGGTGGCTATGAAGGAGAGGCGTTCTGTGGACGTGAAATATCGAGCAAATATTGTCTTTTGCAAAGCGTTCTCAATCACAGATAGCCGTCTAAGGAGGAATGGCGGCTGATTTGGGAATTTGTTTTAGAATAAAAGGCCGCAAAGCACATGCACATTGAAGCACAACTATTATAGAAGATGTAAGTAATTAGGCACACGCTGCGCGGGGTAGAATGGCCAAGCTGATATTCACCTTGATGGCAAGAATAGAATTGCTAGATAACTGGGAGAGGCAGAACGCAAGAAACATAAAAAGAGGTGGATCGTAGGTTTAAACGGAGAGCGGCTTTGCGGAACTGCGCTGCAAACTATCAGCGAAGTAGGGTTAAAGGAAATTTATGAGGGAAAATAGAGGTGTTGCTGCAGCTGATAGGTTCATGGCTGCTCAGACGTTGGTGCCCGACGGGAAGGCTTATATGAAAGAATTGCCAAGCGGCTACCTCTCAGGCTGAGCTGCGGCCGGATTTGCCCTGCCCCACCATCAAAGCTTTCTAGCGCAGAACATCATGTGTATGATTAGGCCACCAGCCGAACAGTAGAACGGGTAAGGCGTCCGCTATGACGCGCATTTCAGCTGTGCATTGGAGTCACCAGATACATATGGCCCCTCCGCCGATAAAATATCTCATAAGGATTGGATTCTCGTGGCTCGTTCTTATTTGTAAGGTAAATTAACTGAAAACTAAGTTTCTGCAGCCAGTTTATGCGCCTTTATATCGTATGCATGAGTTAATCAATTATTAACGCCCGACTTCATGTTATTTGTACTGCCGCTCGGTTCAGCTGTGTCACGTGATTTTAATTGGCTGGCCAAGTCGTGAACGGAGTTTCAGCCTTGCATTCTCTATCGTTCGTGGCGTTGTAAGTGGTGATAAGTGGCTCTTGCTCACCGCCCTCGAAAAAGTGATGCTCTTGCGGACCTTCTCATGCAGCCCTTATATCAGGAAATGCGCCATAAATAGATTAAGCCAGAAATGGAATACATGACAAGAAATGTTGACCGCTAACTGGCACCAAAAAGACCAGTCCTATTGGCAGCGCCAATTAGGACAATATATAGCTCGCACCTTTGCGCACCTTTGCATGGTCACGTCGGGAAATAATATTTGCGAGAACGTCTTTTTACCTATTGTATGGTTCTAGGTAACAAAGTCACCGCGGCCACCCTCCCAGTTTTCTAGCTCACTGCCCTCAGTTAAATTCGGTCAGCCATAAGTTTCTAATCAGCTTTCCTTATTCCTAAGAACAGCAGACGTCAAAGTCGATTAGTGAGTAAGCCTTGGAATACTCCACACTAAGAACTAACATAAGAAGTACATCTAGTTATGCCTTATTCTGTGTGCACGCAGGAACAAGTCCGATATTCTTGCGGACACTCCAAGGACGGCGAATTCGTCAAATGTTCGAATCACGCTAGAACGGACACGAGGTGTTCTAGCAATGTGATTCAGTATGTGGATGTGAAGACATCGACACATTCATGTAGAGCGTGTTCGAGAAGCGGATGATTGTATTGAAGAATAGGTTGCGAATACCGATAACACCCGAAGAGGGCATAAGAGCCAGCAACAAGCGAATAATAATGGGCTATCAAAAAGATATCTCTAGTATTCTAAGCTCCCTGTACTAGCATTGATTAGGTTAGGTAAAGGAAGTAATAAGTACATGCTGAGTGAGGCGAAGAGTCTATAGTTCGCCGGTCCTCCAGTAGAAGGTCTATGTTCTGGCTATATCCCACGATCCCCTACCCCCGACGCGTCTGCTAGCTTCTGAGCAAGCTTAATAGTTTCCTCTAGCTCCAACTTCGCGTAGTTTTTGTCATCCCGGAAAGTGGCCGCCTCGAAATCTATAAACTTCGCCTTCTTGCCTTCAATCACGATATTATACTTGTTTAGGTCTCCATGGACGACTCCTACGGCATGCAACTGCAGCATGGCATCTTTGCAGATCTCTAGATCCTTCATGTCTGGGTGACGGCCATTAAGAGCTTCCATTAAAAAGCCTATAACCCGACTTTTTATTTCTTCATAAACATAGCCCAAGAACTTTGGCGCAAATGTGAACCCATGCATCTTAAGAGCACCGTAAGCCTTAATCTCTGTGTGAAGAGCTTTAAGCTCATGCCCGAATCTAGCAATCTTTAAAACGCATATCTTCCCTTGCACACCTACAAATGAAACTCTGTCGCTGATCCGACCGACCGGAGTGAGGCCCAGAAAATTGTAGTATTGATGGGAGCGCATAGGAACGGGGAGTTGATATAACCGGTGCGGTTTGAAGGTATCTACCAGACATGAGATCCCGTGAGACGTCTTGTAGACCGTAAGCGTATTCCACCATTCATTCCAAGCTGGGAGAGAGCGCAATTTTGCAAGTATCCTTGAGCTATCGGTTCGATCGGTCATAGGTATGATGTCCGTGTGTAGAACCGAGACGTAAATGATTCGTGCGCCTCTTCGGATTCGGTAGAGGTAGTCATTGTCCTCTAGATCGAGGGACAACACTTCCTCCGTGCATTCCATGTGCAGCCACAACGACGCTCACTAACGACGTATGGGGAGTTCTGCGGATTTTCTGGTTCAGAGAAGCCGTTGGCGATGGTAAACAACTTGGGATTAATAACTGGAATAGCGAACAGTGAGAAGATGGTGACATACCGTGCGTTGGTGATTGAGATGCAGAAGCCTGCTCTCCGATTGCGCAGTGCCAGCGATCCTGATGGAGGAGACACTAAGTCATATAGCTGCTTACCACGGACGATGACTAAGAAGGCTCAAGCTTTCATAGCACCCCCACTCAACACCTTATTAAATACGTCGAAATCAACTTCCCCTCCTTTAAGAGCGCATAATACTAAGATACACTGCCTTAGAAGATGACAATAACATTGACTAAAGAGGCTTAAACTAATTATCTTATGGCAAAGGTATTGGAGCCCTTTCTGATAGCCCTCTGGATTCGGAACCTTCGTGGATGTGATTGCATGTGTGCAGCTCTTGCATGAAATTTCGTCACCTTGGTCCTACAGTATTTACTCAACATTCAGACAAATGTCACTCCGCTGCCTTAAATGGTTCCCAGTGCTTTGCTGATGAACTTTCGGGAAGCTTCTCGAATCTTCCATGCTTATGACATAATCACGCCAAGACCACCACTGACCGTAACATGAGCACGAAGGCCATGCCAAGCGGGATTTTTCAACCTACATACAGTTCCCACACCACCTTCTCGCACTGCCCTTCAAAGCATACGACACCGCAGTGTCACAGAACTTGTAGACGATGAACATTCCACGAAAACCCTGCAGAAGCCGCCGAAGATCGGGGTCCAAAATTGCAAACTTTGCCAAGCCTACTTCTTACTGGTTCATTCAAAAAAGTTCTGCGGTGTATAAATAAGCGAGCGACAGAAAACTCGGGTCAAATTTTCGTTGCCGGACCCCAACGATCCGCATGTTATAAGTGGCTCTTGCTCACCGCCATCGAAAAAGTGATGCTCTTGCGGACCTTTTCCAGCCCTCATGTAACAGGAAATGCGCCATAAACAGAACAAGCCGGAAATAGAAACCCAAAGCTTGAGCCCGCAAGTAACGCTGCGCATGGGCTTTGCTGTCACAGGAGCAAAATTGACGGAGAGACATCCTCCTTGCAAAGGTAGCTCCTGCATTGGCTAAGTAAAACTCAAAGACGACATCTGCCCGGCTAAGTCTTCGCCCTTACGATGCTGCAGCTCACGCTTTACCTGTTCCATGACTTCCTCTCCGTTTTCCATCTTTTCAACTGTATCCGATAGCACTTTGCCTAGCTTCTGCGACCCGTTTGAAAGAAAAATCCCAAGTAGGGTAAACCGTCTCCCGTATAGGGGGGAAACGCTTAAAGTAGAGCGGAGACCAATTATGTCTAAGACCTATAAAACTGTTAACTTATAAAAATATATAATATTTATAATATTTACCTTAGCTTGCTTAAGTTCGTCATCAAAGGAGACCCATTCAAAGAATTTTTGAGAAGAAGGGGCATTTTTTATCCAAAGCCAATCATTCCTATCCTCTACCTCACGTTCCACCTGTTCAATCATTTCTGGCCCGCCTTTCATAAGTACGAGATCACCCGAGAATACCGTGCGTTTGACCACTAAACCATCAGAATCAAATATCCCCAAGAAGATACGTTCGCCGTAATATAGGTGCGAGCTATGGTGCTGGCACTGCCGTGTATAGCAGAGGGCAAAAATATCTTTAACCTATAGAACTATTAGACTAATATAAAGGGTATGTGGTATCTTTTACCTCAACACCGTCATAATCAGTATCAAGTTTATAAAAGCCCCACGGGAAATCTTGAGGAGAAACGGGAGGACAATCTGGTCTGAAAATCAAATTGTCCTTTGTAATCTCCGGCAGCTTCATCGCAATGTTATTCTTGAGGGGTAAAAGCGCTAGGTGAGGTTAAAGTGACAACGACGGGAGTGGAGGTCCAGTGGCCTCTTTATATAGGACCAGAGGACACATATTTATATGTAGTCTATGGCACATTCCCTTCACCTGTAAATATTGAAACAATTTCCATAAGTTGCCTGCATCTCTTCTGTAAGGTGCGTTGATACTTAGGCGCGCATTGGTGCGATGACGTTTCTCAAGAACGGGCGGTGTCACGTGGCCCTACTCGACCGGAAATCAGCCCCACCAAATAGCTTTTATTCACTTATGTCCGCTACTCGCACCTTCAACTCAGCAATGTCTAGGCCACAGATAGCTTCTGGCATCGACAGTAAAGATGCAGATGATTTAACAGCCTATATAGCGACACAAAACCAAGAGAATTCCTCTTCAAGGATATCCGATACACCTTTCCGTATCATACCCGCCGTAACAACAACAGACAAATATATTAATCCATACTTAGAGGTTAGTACTAACGCCAGAAGAGGTATAATAGCATGCTAATAAATATAAACTAGAAAGCTAGAACTATCGCTGCAATAATCCTAACCACAACCCCCAACGCCGTTTTACTCGAAAAGTCAACTTTGGTACAATATAACAATCTACAGACTCCCCGTCCACATATGCCCGCACAGAGTGCAAACAAGGCTGTAGTGATATTAGCCATTGGGCCGTTGGGTTTGAGTAATGGACTACCAAAATTTAAGGTTTCGGCAGACTACGAATCCTTTCAGCTGAAGAGTGGTGAGATGTTGGGTGCTTTATACAACACGCCCCAGATTTTTGAAGGGCATGGAGGTGGAACCGCTCACATATCCGTATGGGTCCGTAGAGTTACTGCCTCGTAGTAGCCGTTATAGTTTGAGGGTTGGATTGGTATTCCAAATATGCGGGAGGTCCCCCGTTAAGAACGGTGGAATGTGATGGATCTTGCGGGCCGTGATGGCTGTTATACTGTGCATGGGGGACCGTAGCGTAGCAATCGACTGTATTGTTTATTACCGTGCCGTTCATGCAGGTGGGAATTCGTGGAGGGCCTGGGTGCATATTAAGATGGTCCTGAACGAACTCGGATTGGATTGGCGGAAGGTCCTGATACATATCAAGAGGGTCAAAGAACTCAGGAAGGTCCCGATAAATATCGAGATGGTCCTCAAAATGGATTAGCGGAAGGTCCAGATACATATCAAGATCGTCCTGAGGGAACTCGGGGGAAATTGACGGAAGCTCTTGATACACATCGGGATGACACTGAAGGAGCCCGGGGGAAATTAACGGAAGATCCTGATATACGTCGGGATAATCCTGAGAGATTTCGACAGGCGTACTTTCCTCCTCTACACTAGGTGGCGAGGAACTGTCTAATCTGGGGCGCTTTTTTTGGGAGTGCTTAATTTCCGCCGGCCTTTTCGCTCCACCAGAGCTCTGAGGGGCGTTCTGAGCTTCGGGTTGACTCATCAAGTTAGTATTGGCGCAACCGAGATATGCATCCTTTAGTTGCTTCTCTAAAGAAGCCAACTCCATCCATTCCAGGTATTGCGGTTGGGTCTGCAACCAAGCATTTAAGACGAAAAATTCTCCCAAGGTCATGTGCCTCTCGATACTATTAAGAGTTAATTATTGATATAGTGAAGGCCTAAGGAAGAACTAACATTGTGCTGCAGTCTATGTTGCCGAGACCAATGCGCATCCCAGGTTTGAAAAGATTCCATTTCTGGCCAGCAATATCGTTATATTTCAATGCTTCTCCTCCTGAAGGACAGACTGACTTCCTTGCCGTACTCCTGAGGCTTTCGCCATTTTCGAGCTTCTGTTTTGCCTCCTTCAATTGCTTCACTATGATATCTATCCTCTCAGACAGGATAGACTTCATTAACCTGCGGCCAACTGGATTTTTGTTATTCTCAAGAACGTTAGCTAGGTTACAAATTATGAGCTTGTTGTCGTCTCCTGCTGGTCCGGTATATGGTTCCCACAGGGCTTTGGTTGATCCGCCCTTAGCCGGATCATAGAGTGATCGAAACGTATCCAAGTCATTTGGGTTTAGGGACAGAATTTTTACGCTAACAGTAACAAGTCGCTGCACGGCTGTTCGTGGTAAGGTCTCCGGTTTTGCTTCTCCACCTTCATGAAGCGGGGTTCCTGCTCCCTCATGGACCAAGTTTCCTCCGCGAAGCGGGGCAGGGCGTCCGTTAGGAAGTAGGGTTTCCTTGGGAACTAGGAATGATGAAAAGAAGTCATGTAGACCTTTCCGAGTCTCTGGAGTTATCGGAGTCGCTGAAGCTGCTGGAGCTTTCGGGGCTGTCGAGATTGCTGGAGTCTTCCGAACCCCCGGAATCGCCAAAGTATTACTCAAGCTGAGCGCCTCTGTTTGATCGATATGCCCGATGGAGAAAGCTTCCAGGAAATTCTCTGCTGCTCTATCAAGAACTTTGATTCCTTCAGTTTCGCTGATAGAGCGCAGGTATTGCGCAACCCGCTCAAGCTTATTTGACAATGACTATTACGCGTAAGTAACACCTTAGGAAAGGAGTATTAGAAGGTGAACCTACGGAAGAACAGGAATTAACGGTGCGAGCTAGCTGTAAGAACGCATTGGGAAGGACTGCTTCTCCCTTCTGTAGCGAAGAATGATTAGCCTTGGGTAAGAAAGGACCACGGAACAGAATTACCGTAGCGCTAACAAGCGTCTCATTACCCTGCTGCTGAGACATAAGTATTACAAGCCCATCAGGTTGTTTGACCTGATGAAAGAAGGCAGCTGGGCGTGAGAGCGGGAGAAGCAGGAAACGGTGCAGGGGGGTTTCGTTGCAATTGCAACGAAACTCCCCTGCACCGTTTCCTGCTTGGCGTGCATTGGCCCCCTCGCCTCGTCATCCCCGAGACGCCACTCTGTTCCAAACCCACCACTACGACTCGTGCTCCTCTAAAGATCCACGATGAAAAACTAAACAGCTGATTGAAGTGAGAATGTGCAGCCATCTCCCCAGCCAATTGGACGTAGCTTACCTGCCGTATAGTCCAGAAGCTTCCGTCAATTTTCTTTTCAACGATGCGATGATGCGTCCCGCAAGAATCATAGGCTAGAACGCCTCAATAAACCTAAGAATGCTTCGGATCTCAAGGGTGTGAGGTGGGGATGAGCGATATATAAAGCTGATTTCGCCCCGTTACGCTGGGGATGCATAATTGCCTTCACCGTCCACTGCACCGGTTGCCTTGTCGCTTTCTTCTGCAGGTCTTATTCGTCACTGCCCCAACTTCACTATTTTTACCGCTCCTCTTGAACCATTCCCTGGTCTGTCCCGTTTCTGTTAGCCATTTGCGGCCACTTTACTCTTTGATATGGATGCTGCTTCTCAAACAATTAGCTCGCCCTTTCAAGCCGCAATTCGCTGGATCCTACTGGTCTTAGAGTGGTATATTTGGCAGCCTCTCATGGCTTTCGCAGCCTGCAGCTGGGATCGAGATTCCAGATGCAGCGCCTCACAACCTATCGGTATGGATCTGGAAAGAGCGCCTTCGATGACATCAGAAAGGCATCCTAGCTCAACCACTTCGTGTCAAAGCACTGTTCCATCGCATAAACAAATCACTGCAGGCCTACAAGGCCAGCAAAAAGCATATCCAAAGGAATTTTCCACAGGCCTGCGATACCAGCGCCCCATCGAACCGGCAGAGGCTATGTGGCATAAAATTCTTTGCATTTACCTAGATGGGAGAACTGCGCGTAACCTCTCATTCAACTCAATTGATCTTTTCCCCGAGACTGAAAAGGAGATTCTTCGTCTTCTTTGGGAAAGAACTAAAGGGCATCAAATACGGGATACTATCTATTCAGCTTTATTATTTGAATATTTGCGGGATCGCCCTGACGCAATTATATTCCAGGTACGTTTAATATCTCCTACGGTATCTGTTCTAATTAAATTGCAGACTCTAATGCAAGATATTCTCGAAAACTTGGAGTTGTATATTAAGGAGGAAGGCGTGGAGAGAGTTCTCTTTTGGAGGCCGCGTCTACCTGGTATAGAGTCTTGACAGTAGTTATTTGTATCTAGATTAGAGGGTGTTGATATTTCGGTATGCAATCAATTTTGAAGTCTCCACGTCTTTAGGCCCACTTGCACCATAATGTGAATTCGCGTCCATGCGCATGAGACCCTTAAAATCACAGTGCGTGCAGCAGAAGAAACCCGTGACGGTGGCGTTGTCATCTTTATCAGCTGCGTGGTGCTCCGTTAAAGGGTGCGTTCCGTCGAATGTCCCTGCATCCCTAACTAATACTTCCTCCTTCCCTCTCAACAATTCTACACAGATGGAGGGCTATTTCAACTATCAATTGCTCTGGCAGTGCGATCTGCTATCATCAGTATCGACCCGCTCAGCGCCAACAACATCACCCAGTTCGGCGTCTTCCAGTTCAGCATCGACGATATCGATCAACTCACCACATCAAACTATCCAGAAACCACACCCATTACTAGCAGCCAACAGAAAGCCTTTCACGCATCGTCCAGCGAATGATCGGGCGAATTGGACTGTCGGAGACCGATTACAATTGATAAATGTGACTTTTGAGGGCGGCGATGGTTGGGATAGGGTTGCTTCCAACCTCAAAAGAAGCGTACGGGCTTGTCAGAATAAATATAACCAAATTTTTCTTGCCGCTGGAGCACGTAAAGAATGGACAGATGAAGAATATTCAATTGCATGCTATTTAAGGTCGCTCGGTTGCCAATACGTGCATATTGCTAGATGGGTGCCACATTCGCCAGCTCATATTCGGGAGCTAGATATGTACGTCTCATGCTTATTCTCCTAATCTTGCTCACATCTTAGGTCTCGATGGAATAGCAAAAAACCCGGCATACTAGACTTGCGTTTAATAGAGGTTTGGCAGCTATCACCAGTCAGTTCCTGTCTTAAATAAGTCTACAGTCTCGTCCTTTTCTTTTACTAATAGGTTATAAAGATTGTAGTTGCGAATGAAACCCTCCAAAATCCAACCGCTCCTAAGAAGCAGGACAAGTGGCCAGAGAAGGATGAGGCCCTCCTCCTAACCCTACGTGAAAAAAAAAAGCCATGGAAGGAAATTGCAAAGCATTTTCCACATAAAACACCATGGCAATGCGAGCACAAATACAACAGTCTAAGGCCCAAAGCGGTGGAACAATGGACAGCCGACGAAGAGACACTCCTCACGAGCCTGCGTGAGGGAGGCATGGAATGGCGGGATATCTCAAGATGGTTACCCGGAAGAACGCGACAGTTATGCGCGCAGCATTATGTGGATATGTTTCCCCATAAAGCAACGAAATGGAAGCAAGCAGCGCCACATGGGCAGGACTGAGAATGTGTTACTTAAAGGCGGGTGTGAGTTTTTGTGATCATTGGAAATTTTATACTTGTCTTGGTTAGTTTTCAATGTCACGTGTAGGACGATTATGTAGAATAGTATCGTTGGCAGGCCTCCGGCTATGCTAGCACAGCCTCACATCACCTCTTCCTGGTACTAAATTTTAACTTCCTGCCCGCCAGCCTACTAGTTTATTACATGTAGTTTTGCAGAGGCTAAGTTTCTTGAACAGGAAATCACGAGACTTCACAAGAAATCCGCCATAAATAGATTAAACTAGAAATAGAACTAGGCCAGAAATAGAACTTTTGAGCTAAAAAAGGGAAGGGCCACGGTCATTGCCGTCTCTTCCGCCCAGCAGGCCGGGCCTTCAATGGTTCCCAGTGCTTTGCTGATGACATAATCATGCCAAGACGACCACTGACCGTAACATGAGCGCGAAGGCCATGCCAAGCTGGATTTTTCTGCCTACGGTTCCCACACCACCTTCTCGCACTGCCCTTCAAAGCATACGACACCGCAGTGTCACAGAACTTGTAGACGATGAAAATTCCACGAAAACCCTGCAGAAGCCGCCGAAGATCCGAGTCTCCTACAAGCCCTACGAGCGACATCAGAGAAAGGGAGGAAATTCTGAAAGATATAGCGGAGTTTGCTGCTGAAAAGGAGCGGCGTTCGCGGATGACGCTCGAAGAAAAGATTGCGGAGAATGGGTTACGCTTGCGACGTCGACTCGAGAGTGAACCCGCATTAACGGTCCTGTTACAGCCAACTCCACCTGGATATATGGCACGAGCACGATGTCGAGCAGATTACTGTTCCTTCGCAGAGAAAGCAGGAAGCAGGGAGGTTGAGATCAAGGATGAATATCGGATCGTGCTAGATACACAGCCACGGGAGTATTTCCACGTATCCTGTCTTGAAAAAATGCTCGACTTGCCTTCGCTCGCCCCTACACGCTTCAGACTTGACACAGATTGTTACCGGTGGAATCAAGATTGGCCTTGGACATGGGGTTTGATGTTGCGGAAATGGTTTGAACATGGTGGCTGCATTAACCTACGCAAGATTGTGGGGTATATCAAGGCCCATAAAAGGTACGAAAAGGAAGATGGTGATTACGATACAGCTTGGATTGAAAGGGAACTGGCGCACCAGCGCGAATGCAATGACGAAGAGGGAGGGTGTAAATGCCCTCCGCCGCCGGAAGCACCAGTAGAACCATTCCTGAAGGAGTACCAAACGAACAAAGGCGACGTGTGTCCCCTCTCTAAGGTACTGCGACATCGGTATGTGGAAAGGCTAGCGTCAGCAATCCAGGTTGATGGCCTTCTAAGCCCAGGCTTTTCTTTGGTGTTTCCAGAGCGGGAGGAGAACTTCTGTTGAGCAGAGCTGGTGTCTGATTGGCATTAAGGCTGTTATTTCCAATCTAAATGCTTTTAATTGTTTCAACTCCCCATGCTCCGTTCTAACTAGCCACGTATGAAAAGAATAGGATGAGTATATCGAGAAGATTGCAGGCCAGGCCTCTAAATTTTCCGTGACGTTACGAAACTTCGCCGCCCCAGACGAAATTGGACAACAAAGAGAAGGAGAGATTCCGGAGACTAACTCCTTTGGGGAGATTGGAATCATTTCTCGATGTTGGCACGGTGTATATAATTCTGCAGACGAAATAGCAAGGGAATCCAGCAGCGAATAGGATGAAGTGCTATGGTTGCAATGGGCCTCACTCCGCAAGAACGGTTTGGGAGATCCCGAGGATATCGCAGCGGCCTTGACAAATCACTTCCCTTGTAATATGTGCCAGTGCGCCCGTACTGCACCCGGCGTTCGATCTGGGAAGCGACCAAATATATCGTCCCACTTCATACCCATCTTGTTCTTGTACGCGAGTAAGCGCTGATCGTCCGACTTCAGCCACGGCCGACGTGTTCGGACTTGTACGCGCTTATGCTCTCTGTGGAGCCGCCCGTTGTCGTCGGCGGCGCTAGCATCAGAATCACTACCGCCTGAGCTTTCGCTGCCTGAGCTTTGGCTGCCATTCTCAAAATCGTCGTCTCTGTCGTTGTTGTCTTCGTCGTCGTCTGGACCAACAGCATCATTGTTGGCCCCTTTGCCGTGCGGACTACGTGTACTAGTTTTGCTGGCGGCATAGTCACTGCTTTGCTGCGTCGAGCTCGGACTGGCGTATACGTTCAGCGCATCGTTATACCGACAGCCCACTAGTAGCCATGAATCCGACGTCAACTGCGTCATGCGGATGAGTTGCCCTGCGTTACCGAGCAAGTCGCGTACAATTGTCAACGGTTTTAAAGACAACTTCGACGTTATCTCATTCCAATGTACAATCGCCGTCACCAACGTCGTGCATTCTGGCACCTGGCAAAGGGTAATATCGGTTGGCCGATAGTCCGCATGGTCGCTCTGTCCATAGTTAACGGTGCAGTTATGTACTACCTTCGCTCCTGGAGAGGATGTTCGAAGGGAGGCAGACTGAGTCGCGATGTTTGCTTTAGATCCAGAGTGGCGGCGTGCTGGTGATGGCTTCGGATGTCGCAATGTTCTTGTGGGCCTCGTGCTCCCGTTAAGCCGTTCAAGACTCGTTCCTGTTGGACCGCGCCGCTTATCCTGGAACGGACGATTGCTACGTTTATGTCGCTGTAAAGTTGCTGCACCAGCCCTACGGGACACCTCCTGGTCGCCATTAGGGTCGTCCTCGCCGCTCTCCCCAACCTCACCATCGCTGCCATTGCTTTTATCTTCACCCGCATACATATCCTCATTAACGTGTCGATCGCCCTCCGTTCGTCTACATGGAGAGACTGATTGTCTTAAGGGCTCCAGCGGCTCCGTGTCTGCCCCGTGCTCTTGGTGTTCACTATCCCCGCCATTCACTGAATCAAGGATGTCGCTTCGAGGTAAGTCCGGGATGTTGGCGTCATTGTCTTTGTTGCCACCGTCTAGGTTACTAGCATTTGGATCGTTGCTGGTTCTGAGAGGCGACATCGGGCTGCCGCGGCCCGGCGGCGGCGTTGACTTTGGTGTGCACACAGGACTAGATACAAGGCTCTCTGCCTGTGGCTGGGCCGACCTCCGCCGCTTTGCTGAATGAGAGTCTTCTAGAGCCGGTTCCGAGGTCAAGTCCAGCACTTCTACGGAGGAGATAGCCGTATCGGCGGATGAAGTGCGCTTCCGCTTGCGTGTTATAGACGGCCGACTCGTTATACCCAGATCCTCATGGAGAGGTTCGTCCCGCTCTGGCAGACTGTCTTCGAACACGTTAAAATGGGGGCTCTGTAAGTCTGCAGGAAGATTACTCACCGTTATACACGCCTCCGGTATTCTCCACGGAGGGGGCGCGCATGCCAGCTGCGTCTAGACCGTCGTCCTGATATTCTGGCGACCCGCCACCGGATTGGATATCCCCTATGCTATGGCTTGCTCCAGCTGCGTCGTCCTCTAGAACTAAAGGAAATTCTGTCATTAATTAGTAAATGAGAGCCGCAACGCCATCAACATGCCTACCTAGACTGCTTCCATCGAACAACCCATCTATGGCCAAGTTCATCTCCTCAACGCCTATAGCCTGGTCAGCCCCTTCCTGGCCGGGCCGGTAACTCTGTGGTATCTGCGGAGGAACGGGGCCAAGACCACCTTCGCCGTCTACACGCATGTATTAGCCGACATCTATTATCTTGTACCGTTCGAGACGCAGATATTACCTTGATGTGGCGAACCTAAAGGATTAATAGCTCTTACCGGAGCCAGTAGTCCCAGATCTGGAGAACGCGACGCTTTAGAGTCTGGTAGATTGGTTGAGAAGTCGTTGATATCGGCCCACTCTCTATCATATTCGGGGGAGCCAGCTTCGCCGAGGTTGGGCTCCGTCATTCTAGGCTTCGCCTTGGGCTTGGCCTTAGATTTCGTCTTAGGCTTGAGTGTTGGAGGAACGTAAGGAACATATTTCATAGGAGGAAGTGAAGGGGTGAGTGAAAGAGTGCTGAAAGAGGAGGCCATTTTGGTGCCGAGATCTGCTGGCTTCTTCGGTCGTGAGGATGGGAGCTGGTCCGGAGGTTGAAATACATGGCTACCTCTTCGAGCTGAGGAGTGCCACTTTATATACCGCTGCCGACAACGCCGCCCGAGGTAGGATCGTGAGGAACCCGCATAAATGCCGTATCCCAGCGCAAAAGCTCAGTCGTAGTGCAAGGGAGCTGCCTGCATTAGGGGCAGTGAGGACCGGCTTGAAGTCCCGTCGCCCTCGGCGTCTCCGAGACGATCGCATATCGTACTCACAGGCGCCGCGGAGGCTCCATCGTAACAAGAGTATGCACGGCTCCCTGGGCGATTGGCCAGCAAATGTCGCAAGAAACCCTCCAGACCGTTCTCCGCATCTCAGCATGCCCATCTGCGTCATAACCTGCCGTCCGCATCTTTCAGCTGATCAAGGATCCATATCGCTTCGAACGAAACCGCCAATCGCCAGCCAACTCTTCGATCATCGGCCAACCCCTTACGTAGGACGAGGCTATGTTGGATAACGCATTGATGACCAATTCTCGCCGGCCTTGCCCCACGCCGGTCAGACGGTTGGCTTAGAGGGCTCCGCTCACGTCTCACAGCGCGCCCAGCGCCATCGCCGAGCTGTCATCGGCCAACTTCCAGGCACCAGCTCCCTGCTGGTTGCATTGCGACGTTACAGCCACGCCAGACACTTCATACGAGGCGGAGCATCCTGCGGGGGCCATGATGGCAACGTAAAGGTCATGAGAACGAAATTAATGCCTCATGCCAGTGACTTGCCGCGTCATCACCGAGGGATCCAGCCCCAGCGGGACACGGATAACGGAGCGCGGATTGGCCAGCGTATTCCACTGAAGGGCCGAAGTTGGAGGGTGCAATGCAAGGTGATCAGAGCTGAGACAATGGCATGAGTGCCATGCATTCTTCAGCTAAAATATGCATTAGGCAGTGCGCAGCGAATGCCATCGGCAACCCCGAGGTGGAGAACAAGTTCCTAAACGCACAGGCCAGCGTTAACTGTGCGACTGGTAGGAGGTATCGCCACTTCGACCGCAGCCGTGACTCGCCCGAGAGGAGAGAGTAAAAGTTAATGAGAGAAGGATAGGGAGAGTGTGTAAGAGAGAAGGATAGGGAGAGTGTGTAAGAGAGAAGGAGAGGCGTCCACGAACTGCTCGCGGGGACGAGTCCAGAAGCGGCTTCTCCAGCAGCGGCTCAGGGTGCCTGGAAGCAGACGGCACAGTCTGCATGAAAACAAGACGACAGGGAGGAATAGATCAACGGAAGCAGCGTCAGGGACAGTGCATGTGCTGCGGCAGAGTTTGAAAAAAAAAAGCCTCACAATAGATGATTGGGGCGCAATGGAGGGGGCGGCTGGGACGGAAGAAGAGCGAGGGGGGAAGAGTAGAGAGAAAAAGTTGAGGAGGATGGAGGATAAAAGACGGCGAAGGGAGGGCCTTTTATGGTTGGTCGTCGAGGAAGATTGCCAGTTGGGGTGTAGCGCCAAAGTCGTAAGCGAGGCGCGGATTACCCAAACGGGGAGCCTCCATTTCCTGATGCAGGCTTGCCGTTGGATTGTTTACTTTATAATAGTTCCATTAACTGCTTTATTTAATTAGCAAAGTTATATATATTAATTAACTAGATCCGTTTAATTATAAATCCTATTATATTAATTTTAGGTTATAGTTTAAATCTAAATTAAGGGTTTTATCTATAGGTTATATAGAATAGCGTTACGCCTATTAATATATTTATTATATTATTTATAGTAAACTTAGCTAAAAGCAGCTATTTTTTCTAGTTATTTTATAGGTAGAAGCAGTATATTTATAAGTATTATTCTTTAATTATGTTTATAATTTTAGTTTAACTATCTATCTTTAAATAAAATAGAGTTAAGAGTTATATTTAAATGATTAATTATTTATATAGAGCTTACTAGAAGTCTAAAATAAATTGGCTTTTATAGTTAAATATTATTAAATTAGGAAGTCTATATAGCTTAAAGACGTACTTAACAAAATATTTAGCTACTAATATTATATTAATTAAGTCTATAGAAATTATATATTGTATTTTTATAAGATAGTTAATAACTATTATAATATTTATAAACCTATTACTACTAGGCAAGTTAACTATAAAGTTAATTAAGATATTATACTATCTTTATATTAGGATTAGTAGTAGTTAAAGTACTTCTTATTTCTTTATATAAGAGGTCTTTCTATATACGTATATCTTGTATACTTAAATATATTTATATATATAGTTAACGTATTTCACGGGTGAGCTGGTCAAACGGGTGAGCTGATCACTTCAAAAACACACCAAAAAATGGAAAAATCACACTTTAATATCTTAACAACCACTTAATAATAAATTTTAATAATTT
>Ga0307507_10004654_pt1 | contig 23856 bp, 37 predicted proteins | sample 7_EM_MG_FD_207223 | JGI IMG/M metagenome (GOLD analysis project Ga0307507, IMG submission 207223) | Populus trichocarpa ectomycorrhiza microbial communities from riparian zone in the Pacific Northwest, United States - 7_EM | ecosystem: Host-associated > Plants > Roots > Unclassified | place...
ACTACTTGGATGGAACGAAGTCAACGCCGACAAGCCAGATAATTTTAGCCAAACACCGTTCTCGCATGCCGCCCAGGATAGACATGAGGGAGTAGTGGAAATGCTACTTGGGCGGGAAGAGGTAAACGTCGACAAGCCAGATAAGTACGGCTGAACACCGTTCTTGTATGCTGCTGAGGGTGCACTTGAGGGAGTGGTGAAAATGCTACTTGAGCGAGAAGAAGTCAACCCTGACAAGCTAGATAATTACGGCATTACACCGCTCTCGTGTGCCGCTTCGGGTGGATACGAGGGAATAGTGAATATACTACTCGGGCGGGGAGGGGTCAACCCAGACAGCCAGATAATTTCGGCCGAACACCGCTCTCGCGCGCTACTAAGCATGGCCATGGGAGGATCGTAGCACTGCTACATTCTTGCAAAGCTGTAGCTTCACCCCGACAGGTCTGTGGGGCAACCACAACATTTAGCACCCCCAAATCCCCTGGACACGACACCCTCAACCTTCCTATAGCTTTCTACAGCCTGGTTTCTCAAGCTTTCTACAGCTAGCATTATTTGTTCCCGCTTGCCGCTCCGCAGCAAGCGCCCTCATTGTCACCACCGTATATATCGGTGGATGCTAGAATTGCCCCCCTCTATGTCCATCACTATAGGCAACCTCACCTCACAGTGTAATGTTAGATGCCAACCATGCTAGTAGCAGCATAGCCTTAAACCAGCAAGGCAACAATTATTATAGGTAACAATGCCTAATGCCGAGTCCTTTTCACATCCACCATCCCTCACCCCCTGGACTACTTTATTCATGCGTAGTCTAGGTTACTTAGCTTCTCTTACTACTGACAACCCCCCTCACCTATACATATCATATCTTGTCAACTTTTCCTAAGCGCCCAGTACGCTTAATAGTCACAGGCACTTGGAAAAAATCCCTCCCAAAACATAATCTCACTTCAGCAAGATTAAGGTTGCCTAAGGAGGTGGCATTGCCCAAGCTTGGTTCTGTGTGGCAGGGGAATGTTCCAGGGAAATAAGAGATCCAGTTTCATTCAGACTTTGCTGCCTAGCTCTAGACCGTGAAAGTAACATATAAGTATGCCCGAATTCCCAAATACATAGAGGCAAGAACTGATTCTCTCTTGTGCAACTCCCACCCCAGCTCCAGCAGCCCTCCAAAACTCATTTCCTCTACTACCCATCTCCCACCCACTGGTATTTCTGTTCAAAGCTCTCTTCCAAAAGTTAGTCTGGTTTTATAATATCTATCTCCCACTGAAATTTGCCCATTCCCCTGTTGACGACCTCCCATCACTCCTTCTCTTACTAATCTGTCTCCCTACCAGGTCTCCTACACCAATAGTTAATATTGCCCTCATCTCCCGAGTCGCCTCATTACTTGGAAAATCAATAAGGTGAGCCTTTGTCGATGGCTCCAGTGACACTGAGGACAGCCTCCTGACTAATAGCATTATAGCTTATGATGCAACGAACTCTGGACTGCACTGGGCGATCAGCACTCCATGAGGCCATTGCCTACAACGCATCTCCGGATGCTATCAGGGAACTATTGGATGAGGGCGAAAATCTCAATGCAAGAGATAATTTCGGAAACACCCCACTCCATCTTGCCTCAGAGAAACTCAACCAGAAGGTTATTGAACTTCTCCTGATCTGGTCTCCCAAATCTGTTAACTCCCTCAACTCCGATGGCAATACGCCGCTTCATGTGGTCGCAATGGCGGGCTGGGAGCAGTGTTCCCAACGGGCCAGGAGGGCCAGGCTTCGGTAAAGCCGGGCCTGGCCTATGAAAATTCTCTGGGGCCTGGCCTGGCCGGAGCCTAAGCACACACAGCCAGAATTATGAGGTTAAGCACTGCTGTGCCTTCTTCTGGAGCTTGGCTATGTCTTGGCTAGGACAGATATTAATCTTGCAACCTATCCCATAACTCTCCATCGCAACCATTCCTTCTACCTTAGCACAAACTTTCCTCCCTTTTCATCAAAGCATGTCTGTGACAGATGAAGATAGTCTACCAACCACACCGCCTACTGATCGCTTAGCGTGGCGTGATACCCACATCTACGCTTCCGACAGTCGTGATACTATGCTTGGAGGCCTCTGGGCCTCTGAAGGTATTACCAACGCCAATCTCTATTCCATGTTGGAGATTATCTGTTTGTTTAGCGATACTTTCCATCTATATGACGACCGGAAACAGTTGGTTGGGAAGGATGGCCAACAGCTTCGACCAGGCAATTACTTTGTGGTCACTAAGGTAGGTTTTTTCATTGCTTCCATCATTAGCGGCTACTCAGTGTGAATAGGTTCTGTCGGTGTCACTGATAAAGTCCCACTAATTTGTGCGGTTTCGTTGCCCTCCGGGACTCGTGTTGCCTCATTCCGCGATGCTGTGTTCCAGCGAGATCAGCGATGCGTTATAACAGGCACGCAGGCAATGTTTGCTCATGTCGGCAGGTGGAGGGGGTTCGAAGCGGCTCATATTTTTCCTTTGGCATTTGAGAGGCTGTGGAATGAGTGTAACCTCAGTCGTTTGATCACCATTCCCCCCGCCAATGAGTCCAACGGATCCATCAACTCGGTCCAGAATGGGATCATGCTCACGAGCGTGATACACCAGTTCTTTGTTTCCTATGATTTGGCAATTAACCCTGATGTATGTAGGGCTAGATATTCAAGGCTTTGTGGCTAATAATTGTATAGGATAAATACAAGATCGTGTGCTTCACACCTGATCTCGCTCACTATCACATCGCCGGTCGTCATCTTGACCAGACGTTCACCGATAACCCACTCCGGCCGCCTGATGACCTCCTACGCTGGCACTTCCGCCAGGCAGTCCTCGTTAATATAAAGGGTGTTGGAGAGCCTACTTTTGAGGATGATTTCCCGGCCGGCTCAGACGTGATGGGCGAGATTATGAGAGGCCCAAAAGCTGGGGAGAGAATGGAGTTTGAGCTATTTAGCCGTTTCAATGCAATGGTCACTCCTGAGCCAAGAGTAGACGGCCGGATGATGTGTAACTAGGGAACTGCAATATTTTATATAACCACGGGATTTGACACTGATGTTTGTTCATAAATTCTGAGCAATTGGGCGCACTCTGAGGTTCTATGTTAAGCCACAGTAGCGATTGAAACCCTTTTGATAGATCATGGCTATTGTCTCGCTTAAACAGGATGGAATGTAGAATGGGTGTTATTTAGAGCCTTGAAACGGAATCAGGGGCTGCTTTGATATTTGTGGAGAATAAGGATAGCCGCCTGCTTAATAAATGTGGTGCTGAGAAGAAGTTCTTCATCATGGAGCTCTGCGATAACATACTCGTTGATACAGTGGTCCTAGCGAACTTTGAGTTTTTCTCATCCATGTTTCGTAGTTTAAAGATTTTTGACAGAGATTGGTATCCAATCAAATGAAATGGCTAGAAGGATGTCAGTACCTTTGAAGCAAGGAATTCTCGGCAGGTGCAGGCCTTCCTGATCGGAAGGGGTACCTCATATGGGTGAGGTACCGGTATTTGAAGGTGGAGTTTTTGACCCAGTACAGGAGTGAGTTTTATTGTCCGGTTAGCTTGTTGTGGGGGCATGAGACAAGTATGATGGAAGAGCCTAAACACCGAGGCAAGATCAGTGTTGGCTAGGCTGAGGAGGATATTATTGAGAAAGTGGCACCAGAGGGGGTTGGTGTGAATATAGAGAAGGTGCAAGCACGGGTCACAGCTATGACCCTAGTGGTGGAGGAGGCGGCGCCTAAGGATGTGAGGGCGCTCCCAGCCAAAGTACTCGAGTCTCTCCCTACATAGAATTATGCATAACCATTTAAATAACTCTTCCCTTCCCCGCCTCATCATTGACCCTTCCTTTTCCCCTGCTGGAACCCTTTCTTCCTTTCCTCTTTCCTTTAAAAGTTTGATCTGATCTTATTGGTCGAGTCAAAAATGGCGTCGAGGAATAATTCTGTTTCGACCACAACTAGTTCTGCTACTAATGCCTCTTCCTCCACCGCGGCGACAAGTATCTCGGCGCAGTGGTCGGAGGATAGGAATACGATCCTTTCAGACTTCAATCCTACTGTTGTCCTGTATACTCCGCCTCGCGGAAGTTTACCCTCATCCAGGAATACAATCCCTATTCATGACCTTTCACCATATATAAAGGTTCTCGACCGCGAGAACATAACGAAGAAGCAGTTGAGGGCTTTACACGCTACGAAGCCTTGGGAGAAGGATGGACAACTTCTCTTCACGTTAGTGCACACTATCCCAACGGTCCCCCACTTCCCCGAGCCGTGCTCCCATCTATTTCCTCATAGCTGCCGCACAGGATACTCCTCTACGGTAGATCGATCCTCGACCGATACGGCAGGAGCGCCAAGCCCGCGAAGCTCGACTGGACATCTTGTTTGGTCCAGCTCTAATGGCACACCTCATCGGAATTCCATGTTCTCCTTGAATAGCGCCCCGAAATTGCTATAGGATCGTGATAAGTTAAGCCTGGAAACCTTACCCCCAATATGCCTACAATTTTGCTACCCCCCCCCGGTTCCCCGACCTGCCCCGAAGCGAGCCACTCAAGGTTTTTAGAATGACCCTGCCCCGCCCTCTTCACATCATGGTAGCCTTGGGTCTCCAGGGAGGCGGTCGCTTTCAGCAATCTCGAACGCCCTATTACATCACATGCAGAGGTCTGCATCCCCGCGATCCTTTTCTGGACGACTGGCCCGGTTGCTCGCAACCCGATCTCCAACCAAATAACCAACGATGCCGGTGTCCCACTTGATTTAGAACATGCCTATACCAAGCTCTCAGATGACGCACTTGCGAGATCAGGGGGAGTTTTGCGAATGTTGCCGGAGCGCAGGCCAATTACCACTTGTGAGGAGGAGCATGTCTGTGCTGGCACTGGGGAGTCATTGACGAGCGGAGGATGTATGAGATTGCAGAGGCACTAGGGAAATGTCGATGAACGTGCAGTGATTGATTCTTCTGATAAAGGCGAGACTAGCAGTGCCGAGGAAAGTGTTGGATCAAATTCTCCTGTGAGTGAGGAGAAGGAGAGGAGAGGGAGGGCCGCTGCGCTCCCCCAGCAGTAAAAGTAGCACCGCAAGAAGGGAAGAAACGCTAGAGAAAAGTCCAGGTATGATCAAATTATGATCAGGATTGTGGGCGATTCCGATGGGGGCGGAAGTAAGCGAAAAAAGGAAGGAGGTGGAATAGACGCTAGGAAGGGGGCTATTAGTATGTGGGGGACAAGAATGAGTTTACTCGCTGCTGCGGAGGAAGAATGTATGTGCTCCTGCCTACATTCTAGAGGTGGCTCTGACTTTTCCAATAGGGAAGGCTGTGAGTGCTAGGTATAGTGTTCGCTCCATCCTGCCCTCGATATCGATTATCCCGTGGGGTAGCGTCCCTGGAGCAACATCTCTTACAATAAATAGAAGATCGGGTGTGCATCCTTCTATAAATTTCGACCTATTGTCGCATAACTCTACAGCAATGTCCACGGATACAGAAGCCGACGCCCACGATCTGCATTGTGCTCAACGAATGAAGATGACCTTCTCTCCTATCACTTCTACACCGGAGACTCAACGTGTCGTTAGGACAATTCTTCGTGGGGAATATGAGTTGATAGTCAAGGGAGCATAGGAAGGTAATAAGTGGGTGCAAAGGTATCTTGTTGCTACAGATTTGAGTGGGGAGGCCCAGCATGCCCTGGAGTGGAGAATCGGGATGGTTCTGAGAAATGGCGATACTCTGATGGCCATATATGCCATTGATTAGGATATGGTAGAAGGTGGCGGCAAGATTGTTCCGGATGACAAGATAGCGGGAGAGTTGAGTAGCTAGGCTGCCGCCATGGGGACCAGCCTTGCGGCTATGAACATGCCTCATACAACCGGAACACCGTCTCCGTTATCCAACATTGGTGATATTTTAGAGAGGAGTCGGGAGTGCACAGAGGCTGAGCGGGAGAGGTGCGTTGCGGCAGAGGAGATCGCTAGGCTGGTGAGAAAGCTTTTTTGGGGGAGACGAGGCCGAAGGTCGGGGTCGCTGTAGGGGCGATTCACTACGGAAGTCTGAAGCGTCTCCTCACTGACATCCTGAGTTTGTAATTTATTTCTCGATATACGATTGTCTGACTAATGTGATTTAGATCGACTTTGTGGACCCTACACTTGTCGTCCTTGGTTCCCATGGTAGATGTGCACTAGAGAGGTGGGTGCCCTGAATTACATTCTGTTAGTATTACATTTCTGGGATCTGGTCACTAAATCCTCTGTTCCTGTTGTAGTTTCCCGGAAAAAACACAAGTATGCTAAAAAGGTTGCTAAAGCCAACGTTCGGCAGCCTAATAACCTCATGACAAGCGCTCAGGCAAGCCGCCTCGCCGGTGCAAAGGTGGACTGCCTATTATGCCAACTCGTCGGAATGTTAGTGGTGAGAAGTCCGAGCTTGGGGAAATGGCCCGTTCTCAATAGATTTCATTTTTTCTCTTGCTTCCCCTTTTCTCCACATCACTTATCATCGTCATCATCATCATAGAGGATAACAAGTCACAGGCTCTCACTCGGGTGAATAAATTATGCTATTAACTGTATTAATGACCACTCTCACTCCTCTTGCTGTTAGTTCGTCTGGTTAAAGAATTCCCCAGCAGTATCAATCAACGAGCAGGCGATTGGGGCTAATGGAAAGGATCACATATTGAATGAAGAAGGGAGAAAGGGGTTTTCTGAGAAGTGAGAAAAAAAGATTGAGTTTGACAGGGCTCGAACCGGGGACTACTAGTGTGTTAGATTGGTGTGGAACCAACTACACCACGAAACCAACTACACCAGAATAGAATCTTCTCAGAAATAGATGCAAAACTCAAAATACCATGAAATGTACTGCTCAGTATGGCCATGATGTAAAAATGATAAGGTCCGGGTAAATTTACTCCCACTTACCCAAAATGATTAAGGTTCAAGAGGCTAATCCGGAGAAAAGGTCAAGTCTACAAGCTAGAAGCTTAAATTTAACCCTAACCCACTAGTGCCCTAGTTTGCTCGCACTCATCTGACATCCACCCCCTACAAACATCTTGTTTCTTCTTCATCCCCATCACGACTAAATTCCGATAAATTCAATGACACTCACAAATTTCCTTTCTGCAAGTAAAATGAGCCAGAGCATGCAATGGATTTCACTCAAATTCCAAACCATTCCGGTAAGATATTTACGAACCGCTTAACCTGAATGAGCTTTACTAACATGGTTGCTGAGCAAGAAACAGGGGAAGAATGCGCCTAGTTCAGGTTACACACTCCTTCTGAAAGCCTACAGCCTTGCCTATCGTCCTGCTATGCCCTACAGTATTCATCCCTACTCAATTCAAGCCAAGCGTGGCTATAAATCGAAATCGGGAAATTTTTCATTTGCCGAGCTAACTGCTGTGTACGCTGAGCACAAGGAACATATTAAGGCCATTGAGGCGGCCTGGTATGAGCGCATCAAGCAGATGGATGCCGAGAAGAGTGCTGAGAAGGACAAGCTATATCGTGAAATGAATGATCATGCTAGGGAAAATAGCCGCCTAGAGGTAATTTAATCTCATGGCTCCTGGGAGCTGCTTCTTTAACATTTCCATAGGCGGTTATTCTGAATGTAGTTGACGACAATCTGCGTATGAAGGGCAATTATAATGTCCGCGGCGCCCTTGGTAAGGTTCAATAACACATGTCTCTTGGGTGGTTACTAATAAATACTGGCAGAACGGATGGTCTACTTTGCAAAAAAAACTGGAAGAATTCAAGTGTCACCATATGCCGGAGTGCAGACCATGCTCAATGTTCTCGCGAGCACTCCAAGATTCGAAAAAATTGCTCAAAAGGTGGCAGAAGACCGTTGCCTTAAGTTTGACAGTCTTAGTTTTCGCGCAAAACGCCTCTATGATGAAGTCTCCAAGCACGTGCATGAGAATGATGTAATGATTACTGTCAGAGCGAAAGACTTCACTCCGGACGAGTGCGGCGCACTGATAGCCTACCTGGAACTGCAAAAGGAGTGGCCTGGTCCAGTGAATTGGGTGGTGGAAGAGAAACCTGTCGAGCATGGACCAAAAGCTACGACATAGCTCAGTGTGGACATGATTGCGGACAGGTCGCAATGGTAGTTCAGTGGTTGTAGATTATTTATGCAACCAGGTCATGGAACAGGATATGGCAGTCACTTGTTTTACATTCCCTTTTAGATGGCCTCGGTCACTTTTATAATTGTTTTCCTTTTTTGCATTTTTTCTTTTTTGGCCTAGGCCCTCTGATAGAAATAATTCCTACATTGGTATGTAGCTACAGTTAAGCTAATGTCTTCGGTAAAATTGATAACGTGAACCATACCAACAAAGAAGCCGCCAAGAAGATATGCTGTGGCAGGCATTCAGAGACTATAAGACCCCCGGGGGGGCAGCTGTGTTAGCACTCATGAATAGCAAATATCCCAACAGTGTGCCCGTGAGATCAGCGGCAACCATCTCGGGAGGTATGCCAAAAGTCTACATGGTGATAACAGCATTTTCTTAATTGCTTGGAGAATGTATTAGTGTCGAGGAAAAGTCGGAGCGAGTCCTTGAACTCCCATACAGTTGATGTCGTGATATAGGTTGAGGGAAGAGAGATCAGGGAGCCACTGCACCTCACGGCCTTATCTGGTAGTGAACTGGAGTGATGAGGGAAAGTGGGATGAATAGTTTGTTTCTTTCCTCTCTTCTTTTCTAGCATGATAATCGACGAATTGACGATTGGTCTCCACTCCTGACTTGGTTATTATCTCTAGTGCCCGAGCTACACTATCGCGATATCCAAGAGAGCCGGGTTGACGATGTGGGAGAATGGCTCTTGCAGACTGATGAATTTTGAAGCTGGCATAGCAGAAGTGGTGAAGGTAAAGGTGATAAAGCAGTCTTGTTTTGCTACCGAGGTGCGGGGTCTGGAAAGACATTTATGATGTAACGAGAATTATTCTCAGCCAAGAGAAAAAAGGTGTCAATACTAACTAGCCTCAATGTCAGTTCGCTAGTAGTGGACAGGTTGGGCGACCAGGCCAGAGGAAAAACCACAGCCATTACCTGTTTCTACCTTGACTTTGCAGCGTGAAAGGAGCAGTCTGTGATCTGTATTCTGGGTTCCTTACTGAGACAGGTTGTTGGTGGAATGGAAAGAGTTCCAGAGGAAATAACACGGGGCATTGAAGAGCAGAAAATGGACATTGGTGGACAAGGACCACGACTGCCGGATATCGTGAAGATGCTACAGACCATTACGTCCTCTTGTGTACATTTATATGAATTGACGCTTGGGACGAATGCGCAGTAACGCATCGAATCAAGCTACTTAATTCACTAAAACAAATCCTCGAAACATCTCCAATCACACAAATATTCATCATCAAAAGCCCTGATATCCGGGCTGATATCAAAAAGGGTCTTGCTGGGCAAGTCATAAGTGTGTTAGTTGGCGCCAGGAATGCGGACATCATCGAATCCCTTCGTCTTAGACTAGATGAGGACGAAACCCCTAACACCATGGACGAGAGTTTAGAGGCAGACATCCTGGAGAATATTGCCCAAAATATGTCTGAAATGTATGTAAGGGCAATGATACTAGGAACCCCACTGCACGCAATCGGCTAATAGATATGCATCTAGGTTTTTACTTGTTTCCTTAAATATCGATGCAATCTTACACGAACCGACAATCTCTCAATGATGAGAAAGGCTAAGCAAAATGACAGAAGGATTGAAGTTGGGAGATGTTTATGGTGCGACAATTGAGCTGATAAAGGCGCAAGATGGCAAATTGGGACTAGGGATAGCGGCATTGATGTGGATCTGCCATGCCGAACGGCCGCCACAAGGGGATGAGCCCTGCCACGCTCTAGCAGTCCAGATAGGCTCCACGGATTTCAATCCCTTCGATGTCAACGTTGGTGGACTGCTGTCAAGGGCTTATTACTGTAGATAAGGAGGCATCAACTGTGCGATTGATTCACTTTACTCTGCAGGAGTATCTTTCCGCTCATCCCGATATATTCACTAGCCCTCACTCGGCAATGGCAAAAATCTGCTTCACATATCGGAATTCCCGACAGGTCAAAGCCCTTTTGACCGCTCCTTCTGCTCATACTCAGAGGGCACCCTTTCTTCACTATTACTCCGTATACTAGGGAGTGCATGCAAAAAGGGAGCTCCTGGATTCAGGGAGATCACTTGCACTGGAAGTGGTAAAGGGGCATCATTGCCAGATATCGACCAAATTACTTTTAGCCTAAGCTAAGAATTTCTACCTCGGGATTATGACGCCCTCTTTCCGTTTGGTGAACTGCACTGCATATTATTCATCAGAATTGCTGAGGTTGTAGTTGGTTTGATAAAAATTGAATGTTATGATACCAACGAAGAAGATTTTCTGGGTGGTAGACCGCCCGCATAGGCTGCACGTAATGCACATGAGGTGGTGAAAATTCTACTCCGGTGAAAATTCTACTCCGGTGGGAAGAGGTCAACCCTGACAAGCCAAATAATAACAACCGAACACCACTCTTGTATGCCGCTGAGTATTGCCCCCACCAAGATTCACCAAGATAGGTTTAGCGGGGGAGAAGTCCACCACTCCCCAACGTTCATATGGTGTACTACCAACTACACCACAAACTACATGAGACATTTGCCTATACGATCGAGGTGATATAAAGTTTTCCATTATTTCAGTAGTCCAAGAGATAGATGACACATTTGTCACACCAAGGTCACTTAGTCAGCATTGTCTTCGAAAACAAATAAAAGAGAAGATTCCCCCATTCTCCTCACCTTTCTTTTCCATTCAAACCTCTCTTATTCCGTCACGATAACCCGTCCAAAACAATTTTTTTATCTTACCTTTTATTAAACCTTTCACGTTTTTCAACTATAAGCCTCTGCACAGTTTCCCAGTTGGTCAAAAATTGTTCTCTTCATAACAGCAACAATTGTGAATCATAAAACGCCGTAAGTGGCTCTTATTCTTGTTATTCTGTCTCTGAACTTGCTTTTTCTTACAGTATTGCAATTTTTAGATGGTTGTAGGACTCGTTTACACAGAGATCGATGACAGTAGTAATCCACAAGGAGAAACAGGAAATCAGAGATCTCCGCGAAGAGTTGAGATCCCAGAAAGAGGAAATCAGAGATCTCCACGAGGAGTCGAGATCCCTGAAAGAGGAAATCAAAGATCTCCGCGAAGAAGTAACTGTACTTCATCCGCTAAGAGACTGTGCCATAGGCATTCGCAAACGTTGGATTGGAGTATTTTGCAAGCATTGCAGACGTGGAGGAAAAGCAAATCAGGCTGTCATAGATCGCAGAAAAAAATTGCTCAATCCGGCGATATTACCACCGATGTCTACCTTCTTGAGAACGGGCACATACACTACTTCCACGCGTTCAACGTCTTGTATGGAGTTGATTGGCACTTGGCCAAAACACTAATCAGTATGTTTATTTTACAAGTAATTACCTTTCATTGGTTAGTACTGTACTAACAAATAGAACCTATAGAATTCCCCCATATGGTCAATGTGATGAACCGTCAGGCCACTTTGCTGGCAGAGGATGGGTCGTGGCCGATGGAGAGGGAGTTCCAAGAGCTAGCACACTGGATGAAAAATGTTATTTCTTAAGAGTTCACCCTGTTTAACGCTGATCCCGCCGGTGATCACCACTATAAAGGGCTATATTTACGGCTCCCCCACGATAAGTAATATGGGGTTTGGATTGTATAAATGTGTGGGTAGGGGCATTTATTGGTGTTGGGTCCTGTGGCTTACTTGATTCATCGGTCTTCTTTCTCTTGTCCCTTTCCATTTTTTGTTTGAGCATGGTACCATGTGAGTTAGACTTGGAATTAGGGCGGAGTTATACCGTAGCATGCTGAGCCGTGGTGAGAAGTAATTTGGGGGCTTGGTTAGCGCATGCTGGTTAAGGTGCTCTTGTTTGTTGATGTGTCTGGCACATGAAATGAGGTTGGGCTCTGATGTTTGTTCCCGCCGCGTGTACTGTACTTTCTGAACGCAATTGCACACCCCACTTATGTTCACCTTCCATCAACTAAGGACACTCACTAGCTCCTCCCTTATAACAGTGCAAGCAGCAAACAGTGGGAGATGTCTCAAATACCATCCATAATAGCACCAACTTCTCTGATAATAACAACTCTTTTAATATGCAGAATAACTATAGTGTTGTCAATGATCGGTCTCAACTCCTAGCTTGGCTATCACCCCTAGAACCCAAACAACTCCATCACGACATCTGGGAGTGCCGCGTGGAGAATGTAGGGGAATGGATCATGCAAACTGGAGAGTTCAGGAGCTGGCATGGCTGTCGTAGTGATGGTGAATGTCATAAGGCGGTCTTATTTTGCTATGAAGCTCCGGGAGTCGGAAAAACATATATTGGATAAGGGGAATTGTTCTTGGGGGAGTGGAGAAAGATAATTAATGCTAACATGGCGTGATTTCAGCTCGCTAGTGGTGGACAGGCTGTGCGATCATGCTAGGGGACAAAATACGGCTGTTAGGTGTTTTTACTTTAATTTCGCGGCGCGAAAGGAGCAATCTGCGATCAGGATGCTTGGTTCCTTGCTGAAACAGGTCGTTAGCGGAATGGAAGAGATCCTGGAGAAGATACCACAGGCTTTTCAAAAGCAGAAAATGGCTGTTGGTGGACGAGGACCGCTGCCTCCGGATATCGCGAAGATGCTACAGGCCATCACGTCCTCACTCTGCACATTTGTAAGCATTGACGCTCTGGACGAGTGTGCGGTTGTGCATCAAGTCAAGCTGCTTGATTCGCTAAATCAAACCCTAGAGAAATCACCACACATACGAATATTCATCATTGGAAGGCCTCATATTCGGACGGGGGTGGAAAAGCCCCTTGCTGGACAACTGATGAGTATATCTATAGGCTCTAGCAAAGATGATATCATTGGATACCTTTGGGCTAGACTTGATGGGGACGAAAGCCCGGGGGCAATGGACAAGAGTCAGGTGGCGGAAATTTTAAAGAAGATTCCCGAAAAAATGTCGGAAATGTAAGTAGGGGCAATAACATCATGAATCCGGCCCCCACTATCCGCTAATAGATTTGCATCTAGGTTCCTACTAGTTTCCTTAAGTATCGATGCGATCTTACACGAATCGACGGCCCATCGGAGATGAGAAATGTTGGTTAAAATGACAGATGAATTGGGGTTAGGAGATGTTTATGGAGTGACAATCGAACGGATAAGACACGGGCAGGGGATAAAACAGGACTCGGAATAGCGTTGATGTGGGTCAGTCATGTGGAACAGTCGTTACCAGCGGATGAGCTCTGCGATACCCTGGCAGTCGAGCTGGCCTCAACGGATTTCAATACTGCCAACGTCCCTTAGATATCAATATTGGTTGGCTGCTGTCAATGGCTTATTACAGTGGATCAGGAGGCATCGACTGTGCGCTGGATTCACTTTACTCTTCAGGAGTATCTTTCCGGCCATCCCAGTATATTGAGCGGACCTCACGCAGCAATAGTGAAAATCTGCTTGACCTATCTTAGTTCCCGGCAGATTAGGGGCCTTTCGAATGCTCGTTTCCATAATACGCTGAATACCTCCTTTCTAGAGTATTGCTCAGTATACTGGGGGATCTATGCGCAAAGAGAGCTCTTGGATGGCGTGAGATCACTCGCGCTAGAGCTATTAAAAGAGCATTAAGGCCTGATACTGACCAAATTACTTTTAGGGCAAAACCAGGATCTGTCTTTTTGGCGTTATGATACTAACTCTCAGCTTGGTGGACTTCACTGTCCGTCGTTCTTCAGAATAGTCGAAGTTGTAGCTGCTTTGGTAGAGATGGAATGTTATGATATTAATGAAGGAGATTTCTCGGGTCGTACACCACTTGCATGGGCTGCTTGTAATGGAAATGAGGAAGTGGTGATAATTCTACTTGGGCGGGAAGAAATCAACCTGAACAAGCTACATTATCGTTACCGAATGCACTTCTCGCATGCGGCTGGGGGAGGAGATGAGGAAATGGTGAAAATATTACTTGGACGGGGGGAGATCAATTCTGACAAGCCAGATAATGACGGTCGGACACCACTCTCATATGCCTCTTGGGATGCACATCAAGGAGTGGTGGAAATACTACTTGGATAGGGAGCGGTCAACCCCAACCAGTTAGATCATGGTGGCCGAACAACGCTCCCGTGGGCCATTAGAGGTGGGCATGAGGGAGTAGTGCAAATACTACTTGGCCGAGAAGAGGTCAATCCTGACGAGCCAGCCATTTACGGCAAAATGCCGCTCTTTTACGCCGCTTGGCTTGGACGTCAGGGAGTGGTGAAAATGCTACTCCGAGGAGGAGAGGTCAACCCTGACATACCAGATAATTATGGAAAAAGACTGTTCTCATGCGCCGCTTGGCATGGACATGAGGAGTGGTAAAAGTACTACTTAGGCGGGAGGAAGTCGATCCTGGCAGGCTGGATTATCGTGGTCGAACGACACTCTCGTATGCTCCTTGGGTGAGTGAGAAGGAGTGGTGAAGATACTACTTGGTCAAGAACACGTCAGCCCTGACGAACTAGATTATCGCGGCCAAACAGTGCTCTCGTGTCTCATCTTGTCTGGACGTGAGGGGGTGGTGAAAACATTACCCGGGCGGGAAGACGTCAAACCTGACGAGCCAGATAATGCTGGCCTAACAATGCTCTCTTATGCTGCTCAGAATGTCCATAACGGAGTGATAGCCCTGCTACAGTCCCGCAAAGCAGCAGTCCCCAGTACTGCTTAAGGCCTCGGAAATGCTGCCTTTAACGAAAAGCTGGCTTCCTTCTCGGAATATCTTACTCACGCCACGCGCCCTTGAGTATCACACTTTATTGATGAAATATGTCCCATTAGATTGCAATGCCCGTTTATGTCATACCTTCCGACCCTTTTTGGTGCTTTGCTTTGGCGGTTGGGTAAGGATTTATGAGTTTCTATTTACAAAGTCCTGCAGGCTTTGTTTCGTTGGGGGAAAGAGTTTCATTCCGGCGAGATGCCCCAGTTTATTGCGTGGAGTTTTAATTCTATTTATAATTTTTCTCTAGCTGTAGATTCTTGCCTAGGTCTTTTGTTTTCTTGAGCAGTTTATTTCTTTCCTTTCTTACCTTTCCCTTTCTCCATTTCTTCTGTCTCTCCTAAATGATAAATGAATTGTGTATAGGATGTTGGCTAAATAGAGGATGATGAGCGTGTTAGGCATACCAAGAATGCCGACCGATAAGGCTCACGCACAGACCCCTGCGTAACAATCAGTCAAGAACAAAAAGATACATCTCGGTCTAGCTTAAGATGATAGTCACGTGCCTCCGACCGTAAGGTCACGTGTTCAATTCATAGCCGCGTCATAGTTATTATTAGTTAAAATATAATTATGCAACAAGTCATAAATGACGGCGATAATAGCGCAAAGACATCTGAGAGATTTAAGTGTGCGTTCCCGTATAAGGATGCCCATAGGGTAAGAACGAGAGTTCTCTAAGATGACGGACAGAATCAGAATAAACACTTAAGTAAAATATCGTATAACAATACCAGAAGAGATATAGCGGAGACCTGCGGGCCCACTCAGAACCAGTCAGTACGAACATAAGATAGTGAGCGCAAACTGCTGTTCGAGCGATTGCTGCCACAAGTCAGTTCGGAAACCTGATGCGCAGACAGTGACAGACTCTCGCACATTGAATGGTCTGACATCTTTGGAGTTGGTCGTTTCATATACGGTTTAGTGAAGAGATATTATCACGTTGGCATTACATCAGCAAAAATAATACTCTGCGCCAGGGGCGCCCCATGCGTCTGGCGCAACTAGCGCACATAACGTCAATCGCGAATCAGGACGCAACGTCGATCTGACGTGGTGTCCAGATTTTCCGTCACCTGACGTGCCGCGCCCTGACGCTATCCTGACACGGACCCTACGTTCCCTGCGCCCTGACTGCGCCTGGTCCTCTGCTCTTGCGTGCTGAACACCTCTGATTCTTGGTTGCTGCACCAGGGCGACACTTGATGATCCGCCCCTCCATCCTGATCACCACTGATCCTGGCGTCTTCTGTCCTGACGTCCGATCTTTATATTCCGTGCCTGGGCATTGCTCGTTCCGACGCCTCACATCAGGATCCCATGATACTGAGCTCTCTAGTCCTGGTAAGGCCCTGCCGCAAACAGGATTTGTAGTAGTTGTAGTAATCCATATCGCGCATGCCTTGGCGATTTATTGTGTTGACATTCGTCGCAGGATCGCACGTAGTCGTTTATCTAGGCCGTGAGTCCTTTCCTTAAACATCCCGGGTGACCATTTCAACTGTTTTTTCCTGTCGGAAATGTCCTGCTACTTGCCAATCGTGACATCCTTTTGCCATAGTTGTTTGTAACTCTTTGTTGTTTGGGATGTATAGTCGATTCTTATAATAGAGCAGTCCGTCTTTGTTTGTCCAGATTTTTGGAAACACTTTTCCTTCGTTTTCTATTTTTTCGAGTTCCCTTTTTCGTGCCGTCCATTCCTCGTCTCTTTCACTTGCCGCTACCACTGTTGCTATGAAGTCGGCCTCGAATACTTTCATTTCCACTTGTGAAATGATGGCGCTTGACATCAGGACATGTTCCTGTCTTAGTCTAGGATGGTTTCCGATATCTTCAACTTCGAAGTATTCGTTGTTACTTGAGTCTGCTTGCAGAGAGCATTGTGTGTGACTAGTCGACTACGTGTACTCTAGACTGACTTATTATTCACGGGACTGACACACCTTCACAGTAATATTGTAGTCTACGTCTTCATAATATGAGTATTGAGTCGCACGGTTGTTAGGGTCAAGAGGTGTTCGCACTTACGAGTTTTAGAGAACTTTGTTAGGTCGATACTTAGTTAGTATGGTTAGGACATATAGCCTGCGAATACTCAGACGCGGAATATAAATATCGAAGTGCCTCCCTCGCTTAAACAGAATCATAAGTACCGGAGAAGAGATCTTATCAATATAATAACTTATAATTATTATCTTCCTCATTTTTATTTATATTACGCGAGTCAGTTAGTTACACTTTACTACGAGCCTTCCTAGACAAGATTCTCAATCTAGAGAACCACTCGAGCATAAGGTCTAGTCCGGTATCATAAGTTACCTTACCGGCTACCCCTAACACTATATTGATAGTTCTCCTTGTTACTAAGGCTCACTATCCATGAATAAGGCTGTCACGAAAAAGTATATAAACGAAAATATACATCAGACAGCTAGGCAAGACCTCTTTGACAATCAAATCCTACGAACTTATCTCGAACCACTATCGCGCAGCGATGACCATCTATATTCACCTATCATACCCTACGGGGTTACTATCGATCAAGAACTAGACGAGATCCAGATTGGCTGGACTCCACAATATCTCCCTAACTATATAGATGACGGTCTTAGAGCACCAACCTCCAGAGAATTCATTCGGGCATTTCCCGAGACATACCAAGACACCGAAGAAGACGCAGACAAAGAGTGGAATACCCCCTACCCACCTTCGAAATCCAAATATCACTACGAGATAACAGCTATTTGGACCTATAATCAGACGAATTGTCCAAACCAAGACAATTCAACTCTACCGCTGCCAGTGAACTAGGCAGACAGACAAGGACAAGCTGGAAACTATTTCCTTCGTGAAAGAAACCTATCACACCTTTGAAGACAATCAGTGGATTAACGAAGTTTACGAGCAAGACATCCTCAAGTTCGATATCCCAAAATCATCAACTCAAAAGATATACCCAATGGCTCTTTTTCCCCAAATCACTAGTGGGGATCCAATGGACATATCTGGCGGTGAACCGGCAGACCCATTGGAACGTATTACCGAAGCCACAGTGATCTCTAGCAATGAGAGACCAATCTATTCAGACAAAGTACGAAGAAGTACGGGCTCCCCATACCCACCGGGACATCTACGAGGGATTGGTACGAGAATAAAAAACTCGGGCTCCGGCAGACGACAAGGATCACCAAAGCTGAGAGACGATAATGCCTTGCTAAAAGCCCTAGCGGCAAGTGCAGGACTCACAATGAGGCACCTCGACGGGAAAATTGCGACCTACCAGGGTAAACTTGGGGACTTGGACGAACGAATACAAGGACTTGTACACGAAATCCAAGACACGCGGTAAGAGGTCGAGGACGCCAAACAACTCGACGCAGAAAAACCTATAGCCTTCGAGGGAATAATCGTGGCGGTCGAAAATGCCACGCAGACTCGACAGGAGGAAATTACCAGACTAGCCCTTGAGCAAGATGATACGAGGAAGCAGCAACAAGAGGCAAATGAACGACAAAGTCGTCATGAAGTAGTAAGTTCCCAACTACATGCTAACATAATGGAACAGGGCGAGACTTCAGCAAATAGGGCAAATGCCCTAGAGCAAGAAGTAATCAGACTAAGGGCACAATATGCTGCAGACATTGCTACCCTTCAGGGAGTGGTTAACGGACACGCTGAAACTCAAGAACGAGTAACCCAAGAGTTATCTGCCCAGGTGACCATTATAATGCCAAGATTAGCCAGTTTCCAACCAACCCCTACCACTACTACCCTGGCTCCACTGCCAACGCAGGTTCCTGCAGCCCCACAAGCTACTACGAACCCTGATACAGTACAAAGATGGGCACAAGAGAGAGGAGAGCAAAATGCAAGAGAACAAGGCAGGCAAGACAAAGGGAAACAGCGGGAAGGTGAACCATCAAGGTCAGGCAACCAGGGAGGTGGTAATCAAGGTATCAGGAAAATGTCGGAGCGTGGTCCAAGGTGGTCCTGAACGCTCCTGGTCCACCAAGGGGGGTTGTGGTCCCGGTGGTCCACCTGGTCCACTCCGATCCATTCTGATCCACACTTTTTGAAATTTTACCGAAAATGTGGACCAGGGTTGATCAGTGTGGACCAGGAGGACCAGGGGGACCATAACCCCCCTTGGTGGACCAGGACTGGTTTTTACATTTTGCTGATGAAGGCCCCCCACCCCCTCCACAAGGCAATAACCCCAATCCCAGTGATGATGGATCAGACCAGGGTGGTGGAGGAGGAGGAGGAGCGGGTATTCCAGGTTGGCGACCAGACAGAGGAGACCCTGTTGACCCACACATCGCGATGATGGCTCAAGCGATAGGAATAGCCATCACAAACAGTAGTAAACGCCAGGCTGACGCCCCACTCCCATTTAAAAACCGAAAGGATCAAAACCTTAACCATTGGTTACTTCAATGCGAGGACTACTTCAAAAAAAACCCTAACCAGTGGAGATCGGACCAGGACCGAATCAAATATGTACTGGGAAGAATGGAAGGAGAAGATGTGTCGGTATTTGCATTTACCGATTGAAATAAGATGACCGGAGAATTAGGCCACCTGAAGTTCGAAGGCTACGGGTTTTGGGCGGTATTTCGAGCACGGTGCATCTTATGATTTGCACTCACACATGAGGGAGAAAGATCCCTAGCATTAATGACAAAAGTTACCTATAAAGGTAACATTGACCGGTATCTCCTTGAAATGGAAAACCACAACACCCCCCTGGGAATGAGTGGTGTCGCGTGGCAACAAATGGTAGAACAACATATCCCGAAAGATGCACTACAGCGACTATCAACCGAGGAATACGCAACGGATAGTGCCTGGCTCACAGGACTAAGGACAGTCTGCAGGCGAGGAGAAATATTCATGGAACAACTCGCCCTGCAGCACGGTGGTTCCAGTGGTTCCCGAAAGGATTCAGGGGGGAAAAGAAAGAGAGGAGAAAAGGCTGTCACAAAGCCTAGGAAACAAAGAAAGGAATATTCAGCCGAAGAAAAGGCGGACTACAAAATAAAAATGGAAGCCGAAAGGAAAGAAAAGGGCCCAGCACCAACGTTGGGAAAAGTAGAACATACGGATTGGAATAAAGCCCACGAAGGGATTAAGGACCAAGTAGTCCAGGATCGGAAAAGAGTACAACGGTGCGCCCATTGTGGAATGAATAACCACAAATGAGCAAACTGTAGCAAAACAATCTAAGTATTCATGATCGGTATGCAACCAAGGAAACAGTTTGGTCAAAGACCACGGCACCCTACTTCCCGGCAATGGAAAGCCAGCCCTATAACCCCCTTTGGACAACCTCAAACTTCTACAGTGACCAGACAAAAATCACCCGAAGGGACCCCCCGTGTCAATCAAATTGAGAGACCCTTGGCATGAGATTTTAGTGACATGGAGTTAAGATGAGTTACTCCCGGCACCGATGGCGATGGCACTCGGGTACTCGGAGGATGCCCTGCCTCCGAAATCAAAATCAAAAATGAGAGTCTACGACAAGTAGATGAGAGGTCACCCTGAAGGCAAAAGAGAACAAAGCGGAGCGAACTGGGGAAAGTATCATCCGGTACCCAGATGAAGAAAAAGAGTTAGGATGGCAATAAGAACAAGAAACTTAGTATGGCCAGTCCAACGAGGACCCCGAGGAAAGGTTGATACTAGTGGCGACTAGTTGAATAAGGAATCGCGCCTCGAGAGCAGGCCCCGAGAATCTTATACCCGGACCAATGACGTGAGTGACAGGAGACGTATGTCGAAGTATCTCTATGCTGTCCAACGAATGCAAGGTCCGGCTAAAAGATAAGTTTGAGTTCGCGGATCTGCGTTAGAATCACTTTATACCTGAACTATGCCACTAAAACCTTACTAGGAGCTAGTCAGAGAAGTGGCACACCAGAGGTTATGGGAATTCCTCGGCAGCAAGTAAAGACGGCTAGTAGTGGGCTGCCCGATAACCAAAAGAAGAGACGTTTTAAGTTTGTCTGAGGAGACCTCAAGGGTTGAAACTATGCGGGCATAGTAACAAACCCCTGTTACCTACACCCAAAAAGCACGATAAACGATAAACGAAAACGCAAAGACACACTGCCATTTGACAAACAACTCAGGACTTAGGTCGCAAAACCTTCACACTACGAATGACCGGAAGGGCCCGCATATATTGAAGCAGCCGGAAAGCGAATACACATCCGAGTACTGCTTGACTCAGGATCAAACATCTTTTTGATCAACAAGGACTTAGTCAAACACTTCGACATACCTTACGAGACTCGTCAGAAGGCGCTAAACATCCTAGCCTTCGACGGCGAGGTTAACTCATCAGGAGGAAACCACTTCACAAATCCTATCCTCCTTGAAATCAGAAAAAATGGCCACCGCATGCACATATCTTGTGAGGTAGCCACTGCAGGGAAATATGACCTTATCATCCCATTTGGATGGTGGCACCAGGGACACCCAATAGCTAATATCGACGAACCTCAAAATTGGACATTCCCCGAGTAGTACGGGCTGGGACACGTCGAAGATGAAGGGGTAGGAGCAATGTTTGAATGGGATGAAACGGTAGCTTTTGACGAGGAAGCTCAGTATGTTGGCAGGATATGTCGCCAAGAAGACCCAAACCAACTATTGCTGGATAAAATACCACAATACTACGAGGACTATCATAAACTATTTCTTACAGCAACAGGAGCGAAATTAGCAGAGCAAAGAACATTCGATCATGCAATAGACCTAAAGCCAGGCGCCGAACCCCCCTGGGGACCCATCTACCTGATGTCAGCATACAAGCTAGACACACCAGACAAGTACCTAAAAGAGATGTTGAAACAAGGAAAGATTGTGCACAGTCAATCACCTGCAGGGGCACCAATCCTATTCATCCCAAAACCAGATGGAAAGTTAAGGCTATGCGTCGACTACCGAAACCTCAATAAAATCACAATTCTAAACATGTACCTCCTACCATTAACGGGAGAGTTAAAAGATCGAGTAGCAGGAGCTAAGATATTCACCAAGGTAGACTGAAAATACGGGTACCACCTGTTAAGAATACGGGAGGGAGACGAATGGAAGACAGCATTCAGAACCCGATACGGTCCCTTCGAATACAAAGTCATGCCATTTGGACTCGTCAACGCTCCTGCCATACTCCAAGCGATGATGAACAAAATCCTAACAGAATTTCTCGATCACGGACTAGTCGTCTACCTGGACGATATCCTGATATACTCGGAAAGTGAGGAAGAACACATCGAATTGGTTAAAAAGGTCCTGCTCAAGCTAGAGAAGCACCAACTGGCAGTATCGGTAACCAAATCGGTTTTCCAGGTTGAATCTGTTGAGTTTCTAGGATACATAGTGGGAATTGACGGAGTGACAATGAGCGAAAGAAAAGTCGACTCTGTAATGAACTGGAGAGCCCCGCGGTCGGTAAATGAAGTACAGATTTTCATTGGCTTTCCAAATCTTTATCGACAGTTCATCCAAGTTTTTTCCAAAATATGCACACCTATAACGGAAACGTTGAAAGGTGACAAAAGCAAATTTTACTGAGGACCTAAGCAAGACGAAGCTTGAACAGAACTCAAGAAACGATTTGTCACGGCCCCTATATTAGAACATCTCTATCCCGATAGAGAAACAGTGGTCAAGACGGACGCAAGCGATTTTGCACTTAGTTGCGTGTTATCACAGTTTAAGGATAAAAGGCTACACCCAGTAGCGTTCCACTCCAGGAAACTAAACCCGGCGGAAAGGAACTACGAGATGCACAACAAGGAATTACTCGCAATACTGGAAGCTTTCAAGCAATAAAACCACTATCTGGTAGGAGTAGCCTGAGATAGACCCGTGACGGTATACACCGACCACCAAAATCTACAAAGCTTCCTTACGACAAAAGTTTGTAATGAGAGGCAAATCCGGTGGGCACAGAGGTTGGCAGATTACCATTTCAAGATCGTATACTGCCCAGGAAAAAGTGGGGGGAAACCAGATGCAGTGAGCCGACGACTGGAGTACCGTCCTGAGGAGGGAGCTAAACATAGCGAACAGTCGATATTGAAACTGGAACACTTCCAAATATCACTCATCCACATAGCTGACGAGGACGAAGGATACATTTCGGAGCCTGAAGCCACAATAATAAACAGAATCAGGGTTAAGCGACTGTCAAGCAAAGCCATACTGCCAACCAAAGGATCAAGGCTAGCGGCAGGACACGACATCTATGCAATAAGCGAGTTCACTATTCCACCCTAGGGACAAGCCCTAACAGAGACAGGAATAGCCATTGGCGTACCAAAAGGAACGTATGCCCGGATTGTCCCACCAAGTGGCATAGCAAGCAAGAAAAGCATAGCAATCAACGAAGGTGTCAGTGATGTGGACTAGACCGGCGAAATAAGGGTTATCATGATTAACCACGGCGAAGCAGATTGCAGAATCCAAGAAGGAGAACGAATCGCCCAACTCATCATGGAAAAAATCAGCACATCCGACGTAATGGAAGTGGACGAGGTGGAAATAACGGAACGAGCGGACAGTGGTTTTGGGAGCACAGACATGTCCGCAAGACGCACAATCTCAGTCACAGACGCCCAGCCTATGATATGGTTTCTGCAAGCAGACTCAAGTAACAACGAATATGTCACAAACGGTGACTAAGCAAGGCAGACTCTCACATGACTAATAGTTATTAGCCATCGGTTTGTTATCTTTCACGCTATGAGATCAGTTGACTCATAGGTTTTCACATGACGATGCAGTAGCATGTCATTGGGTTATTGTTATTGGTTGATATTTGACATGACGCACGATTGTGGTCATGTGGTTTATGTATTTCGCACATGACTCATAGTTATGAGTCATGGGTTTCGCGCATGTG
>Ga0307507_10004655_pt1 | contig 23852 bp, 8 predicted proteins | sample 7_EM_MG_FD_207223 | JGI IMG/M metagenome (GOLD analysis project Ga0307507, IMG submission 207223) | Populus trichocarpa ectomycorrhiza microbial communities from riparian zone in the Pacific Northwest, United States - 7_EM | ecosystem: Host-associated > Plants > Roots > Unclassified | place...
AAAATACACCAAAATTTAGGAAATTCATACTTTAATATCTTAACAACCACTTAATAATAAATTCTAATAATTTAGATTTAGACTTTTATATACGCTTTACAGCTTCTATTAAAATTGCATAGTAATTGGTTTAGTGGTTATTAAGATATAAAAATTTGGCCTTATTTTGGCCTCCAAATTTAATATCTTAAAAACTACTTAACTAACTACTATGTAACTTTAATAGAAGCTATAAAGTGTATATAAAAGTCTAAATATAAATCATTAGAATTTATTATTAAGTGGTTGTTAAGATATTAAGGTATGAATTTCTCAATTTTTGGTGCGTTTTGACGTCGGACACTTAGTGGTGTCGGACACTTGGTGATGAAATACGTTAACTATTTATAAAATTTATTTCCTAAGTATAAATAATAGCCTTATTATTTTATTTATTTATTGATCTTACACCGATTTAGCTCTATAGCCATGCGGTACTCCTATTTTACATAATGGGAAAACCCGATATGGGACAAAAAACCCTCTCCTTGGCCTGTTATACACTTTCTGCTGTCTACTTCGCAGCCTATAAGTATCGAAAAGGCGTTTGTAGACGCCTACTTCTTTTATTTAGCAAGCCTCTTACCTAGCTAGCCTACTTACTCCCCTTTCTTTCTCTTCCTCCTCTTGTAGGAGCTCCTCCGTATAGTAGAACTGCGGTAGGACCCGCAGTTGTAGAAACCATCTTACGAGCCGTTTCGCTCCCTTAGCCGTACTAGCTAGTTTTTTAACCTTTGGGCGGCCTACTGCTAGCCCTTACCTCTGCTCTGCGAACTGGGGGTAGTAGGCTATAATATATAACGCCGTCTCTTCGGCTTGGCTGCACTGGTATATAGGGGAGGGAAAGTCTAGTACCCTAGCCTTATTTAGGAAGGCCACTAGCCCTATCTGTTCTGTCTGTATCTGCGTTAAAACTGAGCTTTCTGCTTTTTTAAGCTCCTTATGTATCTTTAGCGGTTCTTCTAACGGTGGCACTACCCCTATAAGTCCCTATTTCGGCCGATTAGCTCCCTATCTTCTCTTCCAGCTTACTAAAAGCGGCATCTCTGTCCTTTATTTTTGCTGCCTCCACTCCTCTACCCACTGGGTCCGTTTCTCTCCCTCTATATATATATTTCCGTTTTGGTTTTAACCCCGTCTTTATCTTTGTCTTTGGGCTAGTTTCCCCCGTATCTATACGCAAGCCTCTATAACTAACTTTTCTTTATGCCTAAACCTAAAGTTTGCGAGTCTTTTATTTAGGTAGAGATCTAGTGGGGGTATAGAGGTTTTAGTTTTGAGAACTAAGGTAGAAGTTGCCTTATATGCCCCTGCTATTGCTCTTAGGCACTTATTTTAAATCTTAGCTAGCTTTACAGCTGGGCCCATAGGTTTAGTGCTTTTAAGACCTTTAATTAGGGTAGGCGTGTACCAGATTACTACTCTGTAGGTAATAGTAGGCTGGATTATAGCGTTGTAGATCTGCCTTGCCCGTACAAAGGTAGCTCCCTATATTGAGGCTGTTGTCCGCAGTAGGGCGTTCGTATGCGTTTTTATCTTCTTTTGTATCTCCTTTATATGTGCCCCCCAGTTTAGCCGTGGGTTAAGCCAGACACCTAAAATGCGTATTAAGGCCTTAGGCTTAGTCTCTACCCCTAATAGGGGGAGAGGGGCCTGTATATTAAACTGCTTTGGGTTCTGGGATAGATATATAAGCTTATACTTCTCTGGGGCAAAGCTAGCGCTGTAGTGGCGCGCCTAGTTAAGGCAGCGGTTGTGGCCACACATTAGGATCTGGCAGTTTTCCTTTATAGATGGACCGTACGCAAGTAAGTTAGTGTTATCTATAAATGCACTGGCGTTTAGTCTCTTCTGCGGGTTATTATAGAGGTCTAGTAGCTTTGCTGTATAGAAGAGGAACAGGATAGGTAAGAGGGGAGACCCCTACAGGATGCCTGTGGATATTGGGAACTCCTCCATTTCCTAATTTAAGAGTACTAGCGTTGTAGATCTGTCCGTTATAAAGGTTTCTACCCAGGCAGCTAGCTCCTCTGGGATCCCCTTTACCCGTAGTATGTGCTATAGGCGCTTTCGTACTACCCTATTAAAGGCTCCAGTAATATTAAGGGAGAGTAGTAACGCTATATTGCCTTTTATCTGCCAAACTGTTTGTACTTGGTTAACTAAGAGGTCTAGGGCTGTCTCTATTGATTACTTCTCCTGGGCTTCTATCTGGTAGGCTGGTAGCATATTATGCTCTTCCGCTATACAATATATCTGTTCTGCCGTGACTGCTTCTATAACTTTACCTACTGTATTTAGTAGGGCTATAGGTCTCTAGGCGTTTGGTAGTAAGTAGTTATCTTTTCCTTGCTTCCTAATAGCGACCGTACGGGCTTAATGGAATTTTTTCGACCAGTACGCCTTCTCCTAATAGGCCTTTGTTAGGGCCGCCATTGCTTTAGTAAACGGCTGTCCTAACGCCTTAAGGAAGGCGTTTGGGATACCATCGGCCCTAGGGGCGCTGTACGGGAGGCGGTCTCTTATTACCCTTTATATATCATCCTTATTAATATACGGGAGCTGTTTTGCGGGTAGGGGGTACTGGTACCCCTCCATGTCGCTTATATCAGCTTTGGGTTCTTAGGGGAAAAACCTTTCTTAAAGTAAGTCAGCCTTTCCTTACATTATATCTGCTACCTAAATTGTTTCTTCGTTTCTTACTTTCTGTAGCGACGGGATTACGGGCGGTTTGGGTAGTAGGTGGCTATACTCTTTTACCTAATAAACTAGCTTCTAGATGCTATTTGGCTTAGTTACGGCCTTATAGACGCTTTATTAAAACTGCGCTATTTTTGCTCTTTGGATTACATTTTTCTTACGTAGGTTAATTATCTGTAGCTCTTTTGTTAAGACCCCCTACCGCCTTACTACCCTAGCTGCCTATACCTCCTCCTCTACGTCCTGTGTCTACTAGGGGTAGAAGTAGCCTATTATATCCTTAGCTGCTGGTACTATTCTCTTAACTAGGCCCTCTAGGAACTTTAGAAGGTTAGTTATATAGTCTTTAATTTTCTTGGCCGTAGTAAGGGCGCCTAGTTACGGGAGGTGCTCTGTGCCTGCTGTAACCCTATCTTAATCCATCTTTTTCCAGTTATAGCGCTGCTGCCGTTGCTGCTGGCTTTACAGAGGCGACTCTAGGGCAAGAAGTGTTGTGATTAGATAGTGGTCTAAGCCGCTTTTAAGCCAGTCGTCTTTTTTGCAGCTTATAAGGTGCCGTGCCATATTTGCTGATCCAAATGCTAGGTTAATTATACTTACGGCCCCTTTAGCCTCCCATGTTTCTACCCCTAGTAAGATAAGAAGCTGTAGGTGTGCTTTATAGGTAATATAGATAAGGTTGTCCGCCATATTATATTACTTAAGGCACTGCGGTCCACCCTAAATAGGGTGGTGTAGGTTAAAGTCTCCTATAACTATATGCTCTCCTGGCTCGTTGAGTAGCTGTAGAAGGTAGTAGATAGGCGACTCCTGATTTACTATTCTAAGTCCTCCTAGGCCGGCCGAGTAGACGTTATAAATGTGCACTATATAGTTTCCGGTTTATAGTGTGAGGGAGGCTATATCCGGGCAAGGGTACTAGACCGACTACTTTAATATTAGGATTTGCCTACTTACTAAGAAGCATACGCGGCTTCTAAAGCACCTTAGGTAGGCTGGCCAGTAACCGTAGCTACTTAAACAGTGTGTTGCGTTTACTTGTTGGTTCTACCACGGTTCTTATATTGCTAGAATTTTATACCCCTACCATATTGCTTCTGTAATAAACAGTATTATTACCTTATCTTTACTTTTCTGCACGTTATACTGTATAACTTGGAGTGTATTTATAGTTCTTTGTTATTCTGTATAAGGTATGCTGTAATGTTTTAATTGTTCTAGGCGGCCCACAGCCTATTCGGCGGTCTGCCTATTGGATTTCTTAAACCCCTTACAGAGACGCTACGGCCGCGCTTCCTAGTAACTACACTAGTAGGCCTAACCTACCCTACCTGGATTCCTTCTATGCGTAACTGCTCCTCTGGTCCCTATGTGCTTGGGATTAAAACCGACCTATAGGAGCTTATTGGGGCGCTGCTCTGTGTGGTGCTGCTAAGTATACTACTAGGGGTACCGCTGGCGCGGTTAAGTGGTAGGTAGGAGGATATGCTGCTTATAGAGCTTGCGTACCGTTTTGGTCTTGTTGTATATGCTAGGCGGGCCCTGTCTGCCTACTTGCTCCGTACTTTATATCTGCTTGACCAAGCCAGGTGGCTTAGGTTATAGTTCACGTATTAGTGTTTCGTAGGGTTGTTATAGAAGCCGTAGGATTTATTATTATATCCTAGCGCCGTGTAAAGTCCGCATTTTTTTTGGCTGCTACAGAATCAGGCTATATGGCCATACTTTTGACAGTTATAGCACTAAGTAACCTAGCAGTCCCCATGATAAAGTTCGCAATCCTTTAGCTTACTCTAAAAAAGGAGCCCTTCGTCTATGAGCGTGTTTGCTTGTTTAGGGGTCGCTACGTCAATAATAAGGTATGTAGTTGTTTTCCCTAGCTGCAAGGGCTTCTTTGGCCACTGTATATAGAGGATTTTAATTTTGTTACTAAGATATCTGTTCTACCCTAGTATCTAGCGGATTGCTTTGTTTTGTTTACTATAGTCTACTAATGTAATTCTTATCCTATGGACTATAACAGGGAACTTCCTGCGGTTTACTTCTACTGTTAGATTGATAGTAAAGAGCTATCTATTATCCCACTCTAGTTGTTCCTTTGTCTGGGTAGTATCCGCTGTTATTATAATGTCTCTGCTTAGCAGCTTCCTCCCTACTAATACCTTACCTGTAATCTCTGGGCTCCTACTCTTGTTAATCTCTTTTATGATCTAGCTAATCGGGTGGTTGTGGTTCTATAGGGACGCGCCTGGGTTTCGTATAACGAGTTCGCGGGTTAGATGTGTGGGGACTTTATAAACTGGCTATAGGCCTGTCTAGGGAGGAAGGCCTGCCTATAAAGCTGCAGCATAGGTTGTTGGCGCTAGAGGCTTTGCTAGCTGGTTTTATTTTTTAATTAAGTCCGCAACGGCTTCTGTAAGCTTTTGAATGTGATCGTTATCGGCCGTAACTTGTGGAGGCAAGCAGAGCTTGCCGGCCTTTGCCTTAAGCTCCTCCCAAAGCTCGAGTTCTTTGCCATTTAGAAGGAGTAGGTCATCTAGTTTTTAAATCAGCTTCGCCACCTTTTGTTACAGTGGCTCTGTGGGTACGGGCTGCGGTGCTAGTGCCTTGCGTACTGCTGTACCCTGCGATGCCTGCGACCTCGCAGCAGACCCCTACGGGCTCATTGCGGGTAGTACGCAGCTTCGAAGGTGTATTCGGACGTGTAGACACATAAAAATGACGTGTTCTAAGCGTGTTTGTAACTTTTAACTTTTGGGCGATATAAGCCTTATTATTTAAATCCTATTATAGTTAGGTCTGGGGTAAAAAATATATATATAGCACTTATAACTTATAGTCTTCCTAATAGTACAATTCTATCTATAGAAAATCTCCTCTAGTAGAATATAGATAAGGGAATATTTACTATAGTACTATATTAAGGTTAGATCCTAGATATAACCTAGATATAACCTAGATATAACCTAAATATAGAAGAATAGTATCTACCTTAGGCGCTTACTAAGTCTAATATACTATACCTTAGTATATAGAGCTAAGGTACTAGAAATGCGCCCCTTTATAGTATTTAGCTAAGGAGCAGCATTATAAGTGCTAGAATACTTACCCCTACTACTATTTAAGTCTGAATTGCCTTATAAAAGAAATTCTTTAGAATATAGTTTAGAAGCCACTACCTTATTCGCTAGGATACTATATATAGCTATTATACTAGTATTTAGATCTTAAATAGGGCTGCTAAAAACCTTATTAATAATCTATTAAGGTTAGATTATAGATATAATGTGGATATATTTAAGATATAATATATATCTTATACTATATCTATCCTAGTTAAAGGATTTACCTAACTATTTTTGTCTATATTCTTATTAAATCCTTATTATAAAATTACGTATTTAGACTATTAAGTGATGTCTATTCTATATTAGATTATAGATATAACCTAGATATATACCTATACTACTTATATTAAAGTTATTATAGTTATTCTCTAAAGGCTAATAGGGATTTAGCGGTAACTAATATAGTTTAGTTAAATTAAGATAATAATATAGATAGAATATTAATAAATACCCTCCTATTCTAGATTACTAGTTCTCTAAAATCTATAGTTAAATTAGATCCTTAATATAATCGTAATATAACTGTTGGTTATATAAGGGGATATCACGTAGCTACGGTTCATAGATAGTATAATAATGGTTAATTCTTTCTTAATAGGAATGAGGAAAGGGGTGAGGAAGGTAAGGTTCCTCACTACGCTGGGGCCACGTCAACACGTGACAGCAATATGCCTAACATGACGGCAACTTGCCTTATTCCTAACACTGGCAACTCTTCTTTTTGTGGTTGCTATCTATATATATACAAACAGACAGGATGCGATAATACTAGACAGTGTATAATAATACCAAACAATATGCAACAATATGCGACAATGCGGTAGTTGGTAGAATTTAGCAGATAATGTAAAGACAGGTAGGCCGCTAAGGCGCTAGTAGTAAGCGAGCCAATAGTGATTTTCTATCCTAGGGATGGAAAATCCTAATTGGCTGGTTTAAGTTAGGGTCTATAGAATGTTATACTCCTACTCCCTTTTAACCTAACCTTTAACTTATATACATAGAGTATTTATGTTAACAAATGTTTCTAGAGCTTTATTTGGGTTTGCCTTTATTATTACGTCTACTAGGTTATCTTAACTGTTAATCTATTAAATCTTAAAGAGTTCTCGCTGTTTATAGGATTAACGAAGTGCTATAATATTAATTATAAGGCGCTTCTCCTTTATAGTACTAAGCTTAACCAAGCACTTATAAAGGGAGTATAAATTGGTGCATATAATTATAGGGATAATAGGAAGTTTAAGTTAATCTATAATTATCTTTAGGGTAGTTCTAATTGCAATTGCTATATTAACTCTGCTGACTATTCCGTATATCTCTAACGCTAGAACGCTTTAAGTAATATACTTACTCTTGGTTAAGCTCTAATGGATAAGATTGCTATAGATTATAAAGTTATTCTCTCTAGTAAATTCGTTCGCGATAATAATCTTATATCCCAACTAGGAGCTAAAATCTTTGTTATTTATAAACAATCTATTAATAAATACAAAGAGCTTAGCGGTAGGAAGATTAATAGGCATATAGAGTAGTCCCTAATTGAGATGGTTTATTTGCCAGAAAAGATGTTTATTTAGGGCAAGAACGTTATCCTTAGTTGGTTTCTAGTGTTAGGTAGCAATAGAGAGATTAAATAAAGCCTTAGGTTAACAGATAGAAGTAATATAAGCTCTACAAGCGCGTTGCTCTATATATCCTTGCTTTAGAGAATTAGCGTTAATAATGTTAATCTTCTTACCTTAACCCTTCTGGTGTAAAGCAATAGAATCCTTATTTAGGGAGAGGGTGCATCTATTAAAGAGTAATAGTATTGTTAAATTAAGCTTTTCCTTTAGCTTTGCTATAAGATTTACCTTTACTAACTTATCTTCTTTAAGAGCTAAGAATTGGTCGTCTCCTAAGATAATTGTATTATTAGTTTATATGCTGACGATTCTAAATAGAGTTCCTATGGTTATAATTAGGAAGCATGGGTTAAATATAGAAGTAGTTATTAAAAGCTTCTCTTTATAGTGCTTGCTATAGGTAGCCCACTAATAGGTTCCTACCTCTACAATTCCATATAATAGCTTAAGCACAACCATAATCGTATCTTTGGGATATTAGTGACGAATTTGCTCTGGAAGGTATACTAATATTAAGCGCTAAAGGTACATCTCTGATTGGGTGTAGGCCTAAATAATATCTTATAAATAAACCGCTATTCTATTCTTTATTAAGGAGGGAGCTAGCGCAATAATAACTCACTAACTAGCTCGTTAAATCGTGGGAGACTGCGTAAAAATTACCTCCTTACTATTATTGTTGTAGCCTTAGATAACAAGCCTTAATTTCTTAAATAGGGCGTTAGTAGCTTTACCCTTAATCTCATTAACTATTCTTAACTTAAAGATGTAAACTCCATTAAACTTAGTAGGGTTATACTTTTTGAATTTAAAGACTCCTCTTATAATAAGACCCTCGATCTCCTACTTATTAGATGCTTAGAAAGGAGCTCCTAGAGTTATAATACGACCTTCCTTTTAGAGCTATTTTGCGAGTTTAAAGTCATCCTTCTCCTTGGCTGTTATAAAGGCCATTAATAACTTAACTCTATTTTTAATAGTGGCAATAAATTACTCTTTAAAATTAATAAGATGTTAGCGATTTCGTAATCCCTTTGGGCGACCTTTACCGCGTTGTGGTTATAGCGCATCTACTAATATTATATTGGGATTGTAGTTGCCTTCTAGAGCATATTAATTATAGTTTTTCTCTAGGGCATCTTCTAGGGCATCCTGCAAAGGCTTGGAATTATTATCTTTATAGTAAGGCTTAATAACAGTTAAACGGAATTAAGTGGGTCCGTAAGGCATCTAAATAGTGCAAGTTTAACCATTAATTATAATAAGTTGGTATAGGCCTGACCATTCTCCCTTTTTACGCCATACGCGTACTTTAAACTGGAGTGGTAGATTGAGCGTAGTTAAGGTATTTAGGCCATTTCTTATTCCTAGTGCGTTATTGACCTAGCGTATGGCGTAGAGACGTCGTACCTCCTTTATTGCCTTGCAAATAGCCTTAGCTCATTGCATAACGGAGGGAGATAGTGGAGAGTTGTTAGTTATTTAAGGGTAGGCGCCAAAGACTAGCAATATAGGTATAAGTCTATCCGGGCTAGCGGAATTGTTAACAGCTTTAACAGCTATTTATAAGGTAAGTTCTTCGCTAGCGTCCTTTAGTTCTAAAGAAATAATCTTATATACGCGGCGTAATGGCGCGTAATATCGCTCTACTTTTTTAATACTATTATATGCCTTAATAGGGACTTCCTTGACCTTAATTGCCATTGCCTTTATTTATTGTTGGAACTCTATAGATAAGAAGTTCTTTTCTGTATTATAGATGATTTAATTAGGGGGTCCTAAATAGATATTAATCTAGTATAACTAAAGGGTATCCCATGCGTTTTTGGCTGATATATCTTTTAAAAAACGCGCGGCTTAGAAGGAGGTTAAGAAGTTAATAACTTAAAGCACTGGCTTGCCGCTGAGATATATAACGTTAATAATAATATAGAAGTTAAAGTTATAGTTATCTTTAAGGGTGAACTTAAATCGGCTAGGGGACTTCTGGTTCATTTAGCAGTAATAGCAGTACTTTATAAGATGCTTAATTGCCTTAACCTTGACTTTATGGCCTGCTCGCTAAAGAACCCTAAGCAATTAATAAATAGATAGGTAGCCAAAACGACGGTGCAGTTGGCGTAATTTTAACTTAGTTAAGTGGCTTTAAGCAATACTCTTTTCTAGTTAATAAAGGAGCAACTAGGGGTAACCCTACTTGCGTATAATAGGCACCTAATTGTCTCCCTAAATAAGTATATTCTTAAGGTTATTAAGCCTAATGCTTAACTTATCTATATCTTTAATGCAAAATAGAAACGAAGTGTTTGTAGGAACAATATAGAAAGTGATGTATCCTAAGGGGGTTTGGACCCTAATTGTGCTAAGAGAGATCGTAGTACCTTTACTAAAGCAAATCGTATATTAGCCTGCCGTTAATTAGTCGATCTAAATAGAGCTATTAAGCTGCTAAAGAGCTCGAACTTAAGATTTTCCTGCTGTAGATACTCCTGCGGCTCCTATATCCGGCATAATACTATAGAAGACGTACGCCGAGTATCTATTGTTAAAGGAAAACGCGGAACTCTCCTTTGGCTTATTAAAGATATCTGATTTCGTGATAGAATGGAGTATAGATTAGTCGTTAAGAACAGTGACGGTTTATATACTATCTACCTTACCATACTCCGTGAAGTATTGGTTAGGAAAGTAGTCCTTAATTTCTATATCTATAAGAAGCTGTTTAACCTTATTAACCTCACCCTTGAGGTTTTCTACGCCTTTGTATTAAACTAGAAAGCTTTAGAAGTAGGCTATAGTGACCTTATAATTTCTAACATTTCTTGTACTCTAACGGAACTTGTTATATACCTCTTTTTACTTATTAAGGGGGTATCTAGTTAACTAGCACTTTGGCTTCTTATAAACATAGCACTTCTTCTAGCAATTACTTTGAAATAAACCTCTACAAGGACCTCCACGGTTGCCTTATGGTTAATATTAATTATACCCTCTTTCATATTCCCTACTACGGCTACTATATATTTAATTAGTCCAGTTATAATCATGTTAGTTAGGAATACTTATTTAGGTAGAGTTTTTGGTATAGAGCTGTTAAGATTCTTATGTTTGCATTACAGTACCTATAATGGAGCGTAGCTTAGCATATACTCCTTCAAACATATCCACAGGTTTATATAGCGCCAAGTTACACTTAGGAACGCTATGGCATGCTAAGATAACCTAGTCCCTTAGACTGTTCTCATTTTGGTAGGTTTTAGTAAGGCTATATTAGATTTTCTAAAGTTTATTAAAGAGTAGTTAAAGGTACTCTAAATAAGTCTTTATTAGGTTAGAAGCAATAACTCTCTAGAATATAATCTCTTGCTATTTAGACATATAAAGTTGGCAATTCTTATTAGTCTTAAAGTAGGCTCTGGTAAACTAAAGCATTATATTAAAGCTATAGTTTTTACCCGTAATATAGTTATAATAGAATGTTGCTGCCTATCCCTTTAATATAATAGAGAAAGCGTAATGGTACTAGTGGCGTTAAATTCTAACCTTATTGCAATAGTTATAAAAGACCTATAGTTTTACTCTAAGTATGTCGTATAGTTCTCCTCTAAACTTCTTCTCTTTGTCTAAATATACCTTTATTAGATTCGTGACTTCTTGTAGTAAAGGCTCACCGGTTGGCTGGAGTGGAGGAGGTAGAGGCGGAGTAACTCTAAGTAGGAGAGTACCTTTAGGTGGGAGAGCAGCTCTAGGTGGGGGGTTAACGTTCTAGGGGTTTTAATATAAATTAAAGTTGCCTTCTAAAGAATATAGGTTGTTTTTAGGTTTCCGTAGTTAACGTATAATCTCAGCTTTTGTCCATATTAGTTCTTCTATACTAATAATAACGGCCTGAATATTGCTAGCAATTGGGTTACTGTTTTTAGTAATATATACCCCATTCCTATAGAGGAAGTTTTAAAAATCCTAAATAATATTAACGTTGCCAAGTGCCTAGGTATCAGCAGTCCATCCTATAAAATCCTCCCTAAAATACTCCTATAGTTATAAGTCGGTATAGTATCTATTTCGGTAGAATATAATATGGTGTAGGAGAAAGCCGTTAACTTATTTTATGGTATAAGTTGTTGTATTAAAGGCAAATTCGTCCTAATCTTTATTAATAAGTTTCGCGTGCTTAGTTACCCCTAGTAGTAAGGAGTCTTTCCAGTTATTTAAAGTAGGCATAGCCATGTTTTCAGAGGGAGGGAAGTGTTATTGGTATAAGGATTGTCGTTTGGTACGCGTTTGTAATATATATTTGTTATTTGGTACGCGTTTGTCGTTTAGTACGTGTTCGTGACATATATTTGCGGTTATGGGGCTCAGGACCAGTTCTGGCCTTAAATCGCGAAGACTTGTAAAGTGTGTTATTCTGCATAATGGACGCAAGAATCTGTAATCTTGGAAAGGCTTAGGACTAGTTCTGGCCTTTAAATCCTTAAATTCGTGGAAGAGTTCTATTTAAGGTTTAGGACCAGTTCTGACCTTAAAAGATAGCTTCCTCTAGCACAAGTAGCACTAGTATAGTGGCTTGTCTCTTTTTAGTGATACCTAGCTGTTCTATGGTATAATAGTGAAGTTAACCACTGATCAGTGTTGGTTATATAAGGGGATATCACGTAGCTACGGTTCGTAGATAGTATAATAATGGTTGATTCTTTCTTAATAGGAATAAGGAAAGGGGTAAGGAAGGTAAGGTTCCTTACCACGCTGGGGCCACGTTAATACGTGACGGCAATATGCCTGGCGTGACAGCAACTTGCCTCATTCCCGACAATAACCTTAATATAACCTCCTAAAACTTACTTAGTCCATATTATTACTAAGCTCTTTTAAAATTATAATAAATAGTAAGTAGTATTTAATAAAAGCTTTTATATAACTCTATATACGTCATAATTAAATTATAATAGCATTAAGTTAAAATGTGATATAGTAATAGTTAAGTTAAGGACTAAGTAAAGTTCTATTGGAGTTAGAATATCAACACTGCCCGAGGTTTTAGCGCCTTGGTAAGCTCCGTTAGTGCTTACCAAGGCGCTAAAACCTCGGCTAGCGTTAATAATCTGACGCCGACACAGCCTTACTTAGTATACAATTTAACTCTTATTATATCACGTTTTGAGTTAATAACAGTAATATATTTTAATTATAATATTAATAGAGCTATTTAAGAGTTTTAATTAAATACTTTATTCTATTTATTACAATTTTAAAAGAGCTAAGTAATAATATAGACGAGGTAAGTTTTGGAGGTTATACTAAGGTTATATTAAGGTTTTATTAAGGATCTAATATAGCTATAGACCCTAGAGAACTAGCAGTCTGGAGCAAAAGAGGTATTTATTAATATTCTATCTATATTATTATCTTAATCTAACCTAACTATATTAGTTGCCGCTAAATCCCTTTCAGCCTCAAGAGAATAACTATAATAACTCTTATATTAGCACTATAGGTATATATCTAGGTTATATCTATAATCTAATATAGAATAGACACTACTTAATAGTTTAAATACGCAATTTTATAATAAGGTAAAGTGGCTTTTAATAGTTATAAGAAGGATCTAATAAGGATATAGACTGAGAATTTTTTCTAAAATAGGTAGGTAAATACTTTTAGAGGGATAGAGGTCGCATAAGATATAAGTTATATATTTTAGACAAAACTATATTATACCTATAATCTAACCTTAATAGATTATTAATAAAGTCCTTAATAGCCCTAGCAGCTCTATCTAAGATCTAGATACCACTATAATAGCTATATATAGCACTCTAGTAAATAGGGCAGTAGCTTCTAGGCCATATTCTAATCTAGACTTAAATAGTAGTAAAGGCAAGGGTTCTGGCACTTATAATACTACTCCCTAGCTAAATACTATTGTCCATATCACTTCCGGTGATACATATCGCTATTGCAATAGTATAGGGTAGTAACTAATTTTAATTAATGCTTATTAATTCCCCTATTCTATAGGTGGAATTTGGTGGATTTCCTGAGCTCGCTTAGCTTATATAACTAACCCAATTAGTTATAGACAACCTCGTTCAGACACTAGGAGTATTTAGTTTTTAATAGTGCTTAAGCATGCCTTCTGCCGAATTCTGCCAAGTTCTGCCAGGTCCTATTAAGTTCTGCCAAATTCTGCCATATTCTACCAAATTCCATTAAGTTTTACTAAATTCCGCCATATTCCACTAAATTCCATTAAGTTTTACCAAATTCTGCCAAATTCTACTTAAATTCTGCTAAATCCTACTAGGTGGTTAAAGTGACCAATTATGATTTTCCATACCCGGCATGGAAAATCGCTATTAGCTTGCTTGTTACTAGTGCCTTAGCTACTAGCTTGACATCTTTACGCTCTCTATTCCTGCTTTAATGTCTTCTCTTTCTACCTACTTGGTAACCTGTAGCTTGATTATATTTATATTAATTAGGTCCTTTAACGCCTAGCAAGGCTTTAATTTTATTATAGCGTCTATAAGGTTACTGCCTCTGTTAATCTATTTAATCTCTACTATTTCTCTTCTTTTATATAATTATTATAAACACATTAGGTTAACTATAAGTCGTTTCTCTTATGTTATCCCGAGTTTAACTAGGTAGTTATATAAAGATTTTAAGTTAGTATAAAGGATAAGCGGCAGTTGTTTAAGTTATAGGATCTTCTTAATAGTTGCTTTAATTACAGCTCCAGTGTTAAACCCGTTGGCTATTCTATATAGTTTAAATGCTAAGACACTTTATATAACTTGCTTATATTTAATAGATAACCAATAGAGGATATTAGCCCTATTATCCTTATCTATAAGTATAATAACAAAGCCAATTTAAGAAGAGAGGTTATAGTTATTGGTAAAGAATAAGTCCGTAAATATCATTAGTTTAAGAGTGCTTGTATTGAGTTATATAAAATAAAGTCCTCGTAAGGGATTATTAATTTGCTATTACGGCTGCTTATTAAGCTGCTTTGTATATTCTTCCTTTAAGTTAATAACTTATGCTATAAAGAAGAGGTTAAAGGCGGCTTCTGGTTAACAGACTATGGCAATATAGGCTTCTCTTGCTCTCTAGGCAACGTACTAGTCCTTTAGTATAACTACCTTACGGACTTCCCCTCTGGAGCTAGTTAGGTCTATAGTCTTTAGAGTAACTAGCTTTAGGTTCTAGTATTAACATTCCTAGGTAAGGGCTATTAAATCTTTTTCTTACCTAATATAGCCTCTATTAAACTTAATTAGGGTATTTAGTATAAACTTCTCTTTCTCTTTTACTAGGAACTTTGCCTCCTAAAGTCTAGCTTCTTTAGCCTCTATAAAGGTTTTATTAGTAAGGAACACTATATTATTGGTCTATAATCCTACAATTCCAAAGCTATTGCTATTTATATATAACAAGTAGGGGTTATATATTAACTGGTTCATCCATAGCTTATTAAGGTGGTAATAGTGGTATATATTAAACCAGTAGTTACTAGCTTCCGGGACACTATATAGTGGTTTAATAACTCTTAGAATTGATCCGTCTTTTAGTCCAAGTTCTAGTAGTAGGTGTACAAAGAAGTCTCTATTTAGGTGGGTACTGGACTATATATAGGCTTATAAAATATCACATAGGTATATAAAAGCTACTTTTCTTTTATTTCCTTATAGGGTTACTATAAGTGCTAAAATAATTCTCTAGCTAATACGTTAAATAGTTGGTAACTGTATTAGAACTAGATTTTTGCCATAATTATTATAGGCTTATATAACCAGTCTAGACTTCTTAAAGGCCTTATCTATTCTAGCGTTCTTAATCTTATTAATAAATTAGGAGTTGAAGATTCCAACTCCTTTTAGAATGTCTGCTATATTAGTAAATTTAAAGATGCCTTTCTTAAGTAAACTATTTATCTCCTTACGTTAAGACTCTGTAAATAACAGTAAGGTACACTTAGAGGTTATAGTGTTAGATTTTATTAGGCTATTATTAATAAATATTAATACGTCTATAATATTTCGCTAGGACTTTGTCAGCAGTTATTATATCTATTTTAATCTTTAGGGGGGTACAGTAGCTGCTAGTTCCTTAGTTAGTTCCTTAGTTAGTTCCTTAGCTAGTTCTTCTAGTTTAGGTTATAGGTATAGCTTTACTACTATAGTCCTAAAGTCGGTAGGTCTACTAGGGAGTTATACCTTATATATCTCTCCATTAATTCCAAGCAACTCAAATAGGTCAGTCCATCTACCACTTTATCCAGTATTGCCTTTACGCTATATAAGCACATCTAAGTTAAGGGGGAGGTTGTGGATTATAGTAATAGATGGACTATTTTATTAGCTTAGTGCATCATCAACTTGCTTTTTTGCCCTAATCCTTACAATCTCCTCTATTGCCTTCTTTATAGCTGCCGCTCGCTGTATAATAGAGGGTACTGGTAGGTTAATTTCGCTTATTTAAGGATAGGCACCAAAGATAAGAAGTGTTAGAACTAAGCCGTCTAGGCTAGCTATATTATTGGCAGCTTTTACTGCTATTTATAAAGCTAATTCCTTAGTTATTCCTAAGTCCTATAGCTCCTCTATAATTATCTAGTATACTTGGCGTAGGGTTAAATAAGCTCTTTCTACTATTCTAATAGACCAGTAAGTTTCTACTGGGACGCTCTTAGTTAATATGGCTATTGCTATAGCATACTATTAAAACTCCTTGCTTATAAAGTTCTTCCTAGTATTATAAGTAATATAGTCAGGTAGTCTAATATAGGTGTCAATCTAATATAGTCATAGGATATCCTAGGTATGTTTTACAGAGATATTACATAACTATCTTACGGCTTGAAATCTGGTAGCTTTGTTAATAACATAGAGGATAGGGTTTCCATTAATATACATAATATTAATAAAGATAGAATGGTTAAAATTAGAGTCTTGGTCTTCTTATAATATAAACTTAAACTATCTAGGGGATTTGCTGTATTTCTGGCAGTGGGAATAGTACTTAGTAAGATAGTTAATAACCTACTTATTAATATTATTGTAGCCAGAGCGTTGTAATACCTTATATAGCTTGTCTGCTAATAGATATCTAAAGCAATGGTAAAGTTGGCGGAGTTTAATAGTGGTTAGGTAATAAGGGTTTTAATTAAATAAGTAGGTTATAAATAACTGCAGTAACTCTTCCCATAATAAGAAGGGGTAACTAAATTAGCAAACCACTGGCACCAATTTTATTGGGGTAACTAGGATATTCTTAAGGTTATTATAATAGATCTTTAGTATGTCCATATCTGCAAGATATAGTAGGAAGGGTATATTGGCCTTTATAATGTAAAACTTAACATTATTAACTAGTATATTGACTATAACAGAGCTAATAGAAGAGGTAGAACCGATACTAAACTAAATATTAATAGCACTAGTCGTTAAGGTATTAACAATGGTGTTATAGGTCTTCCTATATACAAGGTATTATCCATAGCCTACTATTAATCTCTTTAAAGCTCTAGTGTTAATTATTACTTCATAGAACTCGTTAGAGGTATATTGGCTAGTAGTAACATAGGCAAATAGGTCTAAGTTATTGTAGTAAGCAGTTAGGTTAGTGCCGGTGATTATATAGGTAAAAGATTAGTCTGCTAATGTCACGGAGTGAGTACAAGCGACGATAATATATAGCAAAGTAGATATTATTAAGCTACGTACATAAACTGTATAATGAAGTCAAGACGTTGCGTGAGGAGAGAAGGTAAGGAAATGGGAAGAAAGGGTATATATCGTTAGTTTAGTTGCTTGGTTAACACATGCACGGAGCAGAATAGGATTCAAGTAGCGGTCCTGGCAGAACTTGGCAGGATTTGGTGGACTTGGCAGAATATAGCAGAATGCGGCAGATTGCCGTTAGATTGTCGTCTCGCGGTCAGTCTCTTCTTGCTGCGTCGGTGGAAATAGGTGGAAACAGGTAGGAACAGGTGGACGTGTATAAGGTATTACGGAGGTGTCCCATAATAGTACCCCCCCTTTAAACTCGAGCTTCTGCGAGATGGGGCTGTGGTAGTTCTGGGTAGAGTTTATAAAAGTCTTCTATGGCTTGTGTAAGTCCTATAGAGTTAACGGGTTCCTATAAGGGCTTAGTAAAGCCTCTCTATTTTATAAGGTATATATATTTGCGTTTCCGTTTATTGTACTTAATATTATTAACTCTTTTAATAAGGTATTTATCCTCACCATCTACTTTAACTAGTGGGGGAGGGTTTTGGATCTGTCCAGGTAGGGCGTCTAATGCAGGGGCGGCAGGGTAGAGGACTAACATATGGAATACGGGGTAGATTTTAACCGTATTAGGGAGCTTTAGTTGGTAGGCATAAGGAGAGACAACTTTTTTAACCTTATAAGGGCCGGCGTTCTTCTAATTAAGTTTCTTAATAGGTCGTTTCATATTTAGATTTCTTGCGTCTAGCCAGACGAAGTTACTAATTTAGTAAGCTGGTACTAGGGTTTAGTTTTTATTTGCTGCGGCTTTATAGACAGACTAGGCCCATATTATTTTATTAGTAAGGAACTCTTATAGTTCTTCTATTTTCTTTACAAATTCGTTTGCTTCTGCAATTTATAAGGCCTAATAAGCTGGGTGAGGAATATTACTAAAGGGTTCAAAACCCATTCGCGGGTACTAGCCATAATTAGCTAGAAATGGGGAGACCTTTATGGTTTCTAAGACAGAGTTATTTATAGTAAACTTAGTAAATGTAAGCTAGTCTATCTAGTTGTCCTATAAATATAACGTGTATATCTGAATATACTATTCCATTATAGCATTTGCACGTTCCGTTTGACTATCCGTTTCTGGGTAATATGCCATAGACAATAGTGCTTTAATATAGAGTTGGGTAGTTAGTTTTTTCTAGAACACCAAGACGAACTAGCGGCCTCTATTAGAGACAATTGTTTTAGGGAGTCCATAAAGTTTCCATACATAATCCAGAAATAGTCGGGCAATGGTAGGTGTTAATATATTAGGGCAGGCAATTAAGTGTCTTATCTTAGATAGTTAGTCTATAACTACTATAATATTCGTGCAGCCTTTACTTATAGGGAGGTCAACAATGAAGTTAATTAAGATATCCTTCTATCTTCGGTCTGGAACAGGTAGTAGTTTTAGGAAGCCGTTATACGTCTTATATAAAGCTTTAGCTCGTTGGTAGGTATAGTAGCTGGAGATATACTTCCATATCATATTATATATGTTTAGCTAGTAGTACTCCTGTTGGAGTAGTTCTAGGGTTTTTCCTTAGCCTGGGTGGCCGGCTACTGGTAGATTGTGTATGTGTTTAAGAAGCTTGAGCTTAAGTTTATTATAATTAGGGACAACTAGGCGGTTTTGGTAGTATAAGCGGTTTCCGCGGGCTTTGTATTTATTTAAAGAAATCTTTTTAGAGCGTTTAACGCTATCTTAAATTAGCTTAAGCGTCTCTTAGATAAACTTATTATTTAGATATTCATTAACTATAATCTGTTTAATAGTTCAATCGGTTATTTTAAGGACGTATACCATAAGATCTTTAGCAGGAGGTTTAAATAGCTTAGGGCGGAGTAGGGTCTAATTACGGTAGGAATACGCTTCTTCTTAAGCTGGTACGTCCTATGAATGTTGGGTTAGGGCATTAGGCTTCTAGCCTTAAACGCCTGGGCGGTACGTAATTAAGAATTGGAACTAGGATAGATATTCTAACCAGCGGGCTTGACGGTGGCTTAGCTATTTTATGGTTGTGAAGTACTATAGGTTTTTATAGTTACTAAGAACTTTAATTGGGAATCTAGCTCCTTCTAGTTCTAGTTGCCATTGCTTAAAGTATCTAATAATAGCCAGCAATTCCTTATCGTAGATCTTGTAATTGTATTCGGCTAGGCTTAGTTATTTTAAAAAGTATGCTATGGGGTGCAATACTCCTTCCTTATTATATTAAGACAGAATGCCTCTAGTAATATAATCAGATAAGTCAGCTTCTACAATACTTATTTAGTCTAGGTTAAAGTGTTGGAGTATAGGTATAGTAGTAAACATAACCTTTAGATAAGCAAAGGCCTTTTTACATTCCTTATTAAAGATAAAGGCTTTGTCCTTTTAGGTTAAGGCTATAAGGGGTAAAACTAAGGCGGAGAAGTTATTAATAAACCGTTAATAGAAGTTGGCGAAGCCTATAAAGGCCCTTACGTCCTTAATATTCTTAGGTTCTTGCTAGTTTATAATTACTTTAACTTTCTTAGGGTCTATTTATACGCCATCTATAGAAATAATAAGTCTAAGGTATAGGACTTCTGTTTTATGGAACTCGCATTTATCTATATCTAATTATAGGCCAGCTCCGCGCAAGGCTTATAGGACCAGTTTAACATGTTTTTAGTATTTAGCCAGATTATTGCTGTATATCAAGATATTGTTGATATAAGCAGTATAAAAGACGTCTAGGTATAGGCGTAGGGTATTATTTATAAAGTATTGGAATGAACTTGGGGTGTTTATGAGGCCGAATGGTATTACTAAGTATTTAAATAATCCGTATTAAGTACGGAATGTAGTAAGCTATTTGTCTCCTTTTGTAATACGGAGGCGGTTAAATGCGTGGATAATATTAAGCTTTATATAGAAGCGAGCCTTACTCAATCGGTTTAGTGTCTCTTAGATTAACGGGATTAGGTATTAGTTTTTAACAGTAATAGCGTTAAGAGCTTGGTAGTCTACGTAGAAGTGTAAACCGCTGCTAGGTTTCTTAATAAAGATTACTAGTACAGCTATGGGTGAAGAACTTGCTCTAATAAATTCTTTATCCAGATATTTGTCTAAGTACTTCCATAGTACCTAGAGTTTGTTTTAGGACATTCCGTATAAGGGTCTAAATCTGGGATGTTTTCCTTCTTTAACTATAATCTTGTAATTATATGGACGGCGTTCTGGTAGCTTATTGGCTTCCTTTTATAAGAATATATCTAAATAATTATGGTATTCTACTAGTACTTTCGTGGCTGGGTTAGTGTGCTTCTTTAGTACTAAGGCCTTTTTAATATCGGCTATTGTAATGGCAAAGATCGTGTGTTTAGGTTTCCTGGCGAGTTATGCTAATAGGGTAGCTCTAATTATGTAGATATCTAAGGTATTAAGCGGGCTTGGATTATTCTTAGTTTCTTATATGGTTTTGGGTTTAGTATTAGGTATAAAGTTAGTATTAGATTTGGGTTTGGGTTCTTTAAGTATCCTTTTTATAGTAGAATACCAGTTCTTCTAGTACCTTTATATATTAAGCTTAAGCTTCTGCTTAGTTTGGGGTGTAGTGGTTAGAGTTAGTTCGTGTGGTTTAGTGTAATTTCTAGGTTCTTAGTGGATGTTAGTGGAATTCTCATATTAGTGGAATTTAGTGGAATTCTCGGGTTAATGGAATTAGGTGGACTTTTTAGGTATAGGGTGGACATTAGTAGAAATTTTAGACTGGTGGATCCTAGTGGATTTTTTAGATTTCGGTTTAGGGTCTAAGTAGCGAGTTATAAGGCACTTCTGCTTGCAACGAGAGGCGGTAAATAGAAGCTTAAGGTTGTCCCAATTAATGGTTACCTTATATAGCTTTATCCAGGGTTGTTTAAGGATTACTAGGTGACCTAGGGTAGTTATAAAGAGCTTAATTAATTCTTTATAGTTTAGGTATTAGAGTCTTAGGGCCGCTACGTAAGTAATACGGCCTAAGACAGTGCGTTTGCTATTAAATCTAAATACGTTAATATATTGGTTAAGGGGTATTAGGGTAAACCTATTATCTTACGCAAAGATCTTGTTAATAAATCCTATACCGCTAGCTCCTATGTTAATTAGGACTTAAGCGTTAGCCTATTAATTTTTCTGCCAAAGACGGCAGTTAACGGTTATACTATAATCCTAAGAGTTAGGGTTTGCAACATCTAATGCGTTTAATAAGATCCTATAATATAACTATCCCGGAGAGCGACTTAACTCCGGGACGTGCCTTTTAGTGGCAAGTAGGAAGGGGTTCCTATAGAACGTCGGTTATAACTTTGTCCTTATAAATAGTGCTTACTAGATATAGGGCTGGAACCAGGTGAAGATTAGGAACAGTAACTAGAGGATTAGTATGATGAACGGCTACTAGTATTAACTGTTCGTAAATTCTTTCGGAAAGGGACGGAGCAGTAGCTGGAGATATAAGCGTCGCTTCCGCACTTAAAACAAAGGCCGTATTTAATGCGTCGCTCTTATTTAGCGGATCCTTTTAGGGTATAGGAAAGGGTTCCAGTGTCAATATCTATAGCGTCTAAGTTCTTGCGGGTCTTAGGCGGCTGGGAGGCAGAGTATTAAGGTGTATATTTTAGGGTAAAGCGTAGTAAGTCATTATACAGGCTATTAATGACGTTGGCGCAGGCGGTAACAGTACCTAGCAGTTTAACTCCTACAAGAGATACTTTTAATTTAGGGTTTAGAGACTCTACTAGGCGATTAATTAAGGTGGGTTCGTTCCATTTAGTCTCTTTAGCATAGTGGTGGAATTTAGCGAAGTATAATAGGAAGTTCTTAGAGCCCTATATCATCTTATTTAGTTTCCTTTGTAATATAGTAACTTAGTTAGGGTCGCTATAAGATGCTTCTAGTATAGTAACTAGTTCCTCTACCGTACTTAGTTAGAACAGGTATACAGTATCCACGGCATCTCCTTTTAGGCGGCTTATAGCGTAACAAAGCTAACTATTGGGGGTAAGGTAGCAGTTAATATTACTACTTAACTTGTTCTAAAGTTGGTTAAGGAAAGAGCGTAGCTTACTCCTCTTACTAGAATAGGCGGGAGGATTAGGGAGACGTTTAGATACCTTTTTTTTAGGGGCATTGACTAGCAAATTTGGGGTTAAGGAGTTAGTTTTAGATGCGTTCTTCTTATCCGGTATTTATAGGTCAATAGTAGTAGGGACAGGTAGGGGCGACGGTGTAGTAGGTAGTAGGTTATAATAAATCTCTTTAACTTCCTTTCTTAGGGATTGGATTGTCTTGTAATATTGAGTTTCTTATTAGGTAAGAGCATCTATAAAAGCCTCTTAGAGACTTCTTATTTGTTTAGTAAATAGGGTGCGTAGGTTGTTTATAAATAAGGGGGTTTCCGGGTTGTTCTGCATGTTAGTTAGGGCAGAATGGAGTATATAGTTTAACGTAATATAGTGTTACGGAGTGAGTACAAGCGACGATAATATATAGCAAAGTAGATATTATTAAGCTATGTATATAAACTGTATAATAAAGTTAAGACGTTGCGTAAGGAGAGAAGGTAAGGAAACGGGAAGAAAGGGTATATATTGTTAGTTTGGTTGCTTGGTCGACACGTACACGGAGCAGAATAGGATTCGAGTAGCAGTTCTGGCAGAACTTGGCAGGATTCGGTGGACTTGGCAGAATATGGCAGAATGCGGCAGATTGCCGTCAGATTGTCGTCTCGCGGTCGGTCTCTTCTTGCTGCGTCGGTGGAAATAGGTGGAAACAGGTGGGAACAGGTGGACGTGTATAAGGTGTCACGGAGGTGTCCCGTGACAGCTAAGTTAGTTACAATATTAATGGCTCTTTTATACTGTATTATTCTAAAAGAGGTAAGAAATAATTCAGTTTATTCCTAAGTTAAAAATAGTAGTAGTAACTTAATATTAATTATAAGAGCTTCTATTACCTCGTTAATAGGTTCTAAGTTAAGTTTATTACCATTATTATCTGTTCCCTTATACTCAGTAATATACTATTAGGTATGTCTATTAAAGCGGTAGTTAATCTATCCTTAAACTTCTTCTTTAATTTATTACGTTCTTCTCTTAAGTATTTAAATAACTAGTAACCTTCTTTATTGCAGACAAAGTAGTGCTTCTTTAGTAATGCATATTAGCTAAATAAGGATAATTATATTCTATAAGGTAATTAAGAGTATTGTCTATAGTAGCGGCGGTTAGTAAAGAAGGCTTAAGGGTTCTTACTGTTTAACTTTTTAAATATTATAATGGAGGATCGTAAGTTATTAATTAGGCCAGTTAAGCTATTAGAAGGTTTAAAGCAGGCATATTAACACGCTGGTAACTCTTAGTAGGCGTTAATAAGCTTGTTATAAAGGAACTTATCTGTGTATAAATTTGGGTTAAGACCATACTGGAGGTGTCTTAGTTCTTTAATAAGCAACTATAGGCAATCTAAGGTTAATTTTCCAGCATTCTCGCTCTTGCCTATTATGGACTTTAGAGTTGTTAAGTTCCATTATCCTAATATACCGCGTCTGTATTTAGGTCCCTTAAAGTAATTA
>Ga0307507_10004656_pt1 | contig 23851 bp, 14 predicted proteins | sample 7_EM_MG_FD_207223 | JGI IMG/M metagenome (GOLD analysis project Ga0307507, IMG submission 207223) | Populus trichocarpa ectomycorrhiza microbial communities from riparian zone in the Pacific Northwest, United States - 7_EM | ecosystem: Host-associated > Plants > Roots > Unclassified | place...
ACCCTTGTAATTCTTGCCACCTATCTCTATTCCCTACATCTTCCTTATATATATATAGAGACTCTAGAGCTACATTCAAAATCAAGTCGCTCACTCAATTCTCCCACACTTGCACTGTTACAAGCTATACCACTATCGGGCCAGGAATTAACACTATATAAAAGAGAAGCTACGCCAAATTAAATAAAAGGATATTAACGCTATATAGGTTCTATAATATATCCTACATCTACTACACAACCAGACGTCGCTTTTTTAGTTAGTAAGCTGGCTGAGTTCTTGCAAAATCCGTTACTAGCTTATCTTGTGGAGATTAATAGATTACTTACCTATCTCTATAATACCAGATACCTCGCTCTTAAGTTCTTTACTATTACGCTATATAAGATAAACTAGGTTCTGAAAGCTGCTTCTAATACCAGCTTTGCTGATAATGCTCTAATATATTAGAGCTTACAGGGCTTCTTAATAAGCTTATTTAATAAGCCTATAGTATGGTAGGCAACTAGACAAAAGGTAGTTATAAAGTCTATTACAAAGGCAGAACTCCTAGCTCTCTTACATATTAGTAGGGAGGTTGAGCATATGGTATAGATATTTAAAGCCATTAGATTTAATCCAGAACAGGACATTATTATTAATTACAATAATTAGCAGTTAGTACGGATCGTGACAAAGAAGACTCCTATAGTATCTATAAAACTTTAATATATAGATATCTATTAATTCTGGCTTTGCTAAGAGGTATAAAACGGAAGCTTTATCGTATAATAGGTACTAATAAGCAAGATAGCTGCAGATAGACTAACTAAAGCTCTCTTAAAGCAAAATTATTAAAAATTCGTTAAAGTAGTAGGGCTCCACAATATTAGACATCTGGTTAATTAACGCTTAGATAACAGTAAAGCTTACTACTAGCTTATCTATCCCAACTGCCTAATCCAGTAATTTAGCTCTGACGCTCTGCGTCAGATCTAAGGGGGTATGTTAGCCACAGAGGTAGCCTTATTACAGAGGTGCGACGGGTGCTGTTTGACGTCTATATTAGACAGTGTTAGTCTAGTTTTAACCTATATCATCACTCTCTAGGGGCCACTGTAGGGGGTCAATTCTCTTAAGTATATTAGGGCTCTTAGAGCCACCTTGAATAAGACAGATCACTTATATAATTCTATATCTCTACCTACCAGCTAGCTTAAGTTATTTGTCGTGATACCTGCCTGGCTGAAATTAAGTAGCAGTAGAGCTTGCTAAGGAGTAAGTTAAGGTCCAAAAGGTAGCCTAGAAAAGGGTTGCTGATATAAAGGAGCTGGCCAAGGTTTACTATAGAGAAGCAGCAGAGGCAGGAAAGGTAACTAAGAAGGCGTAAAAGGACTCCCTTACTGCCGCTAATATAGCTTACAGAAAGTATACTAAAGAAGCTTAATTGGCGGCTAATATAGCAGCCCATTATGCAATATTAAAATAATTAACTATGGATAAGCTCTAGAAGCAGGCAGAAGAGTCCTCTACTACCGCCACTACGGCTACAGTTCTTATTAAGCAACTTTAAAAGACCGCTAAGAAAACTTTAAAACACTAAAAATTAACTTTATATAGACTCTAGTAAATATATTTATAGCTTTAATGCTCCTTAATAATGATGCAGTGATTTTAAATAGGGTTTACTAGTTATTTGCGACCAAATTTATATTATGGTGGGGTAAAATGTCCCATGCTTAGTGTCTTGGCATTTTCCTGTATATATTGAGCCTTTGGCTTCCCTCCTTCTTGGATATCACGAACCTACTGGAATACATTCTTTTCTTTCCTTTCTTACAGACTGCTTTACTGATTACTTTTGACTGATTATAACCGACCGACCGACTGACCGATAGACAGATAGACTAACTGACTGATAGCATTGTGACTTCCTATCTAAGGGACACCATACCCTTCTACATTTTGGCATTCCATGTGGGGACGACGGCAAGCTCTTTAGATTAGAAGTCTAGTGCTATATATATATAAGACACGCAAGAATATATTACGACTATAGAAGGACAACTAGCTGCAGAAGAATAACTAGCCAGGTAGACAAGACAGCAGTAGAGAACTAGGCAGTATTGGATAGTGAGGGGAACTAGGTAGACCCTAAATAGAAAGACTACGGAAAAGAAAGGGCAGCTAGACTCAACGCATAGGCCAAGGAGTAGCAAAGGTCTTGGAAAGTTATGTGTAAGGACGTTAAGCAAACCAGTAAGCCAATTAGATAACTTTGACCTGCGGCTGAAGGTACCCAATATTTCTACTACCTACGCACGGATATGGCTAGAGCTTTATTAAGGATGCAGAGACGACAAGCCAAGGACCAGTTAATTAAATGGAAACGAGACTTAAGGGATCTAGTGGTAGAGGAAGTCAATACTGCCCTTTAAGAACAAAGACAACACTGAGCAAGGTCGCAAGCATATAAGATCGGGTCTCTCCTTAAAAGCCTCCTATTCCGGCTTAGCTTTATCTTCTTTCAAGTTATCTGGATTATATTAGCGGCAGCTTTAGAGGCATTCCGTAAAGAAGCAGATATAGGCGGAAGCGTAAGGCTTAGTAGCACCCTACCGTGCGGAACGACGGTAGACTAAAGTAGATGGACGTATTGAGACCCGGCAGTGGCTGTAGATAATGAAGACACCGTGCTCTCTTAGGAAGACCAACCTCTAGGTATTAAGAAGCAGCCAGAAGGAATAGAAGCCTATACTTCTTTTACTAAGTATAAACCAACACCAGGACGGCTATCTGGGACATCCTCTGTTAAGACCACGGCTATGCAAGAAGATCTACCGCAGCATTTACCTATAACACCTAGGACCGATAACCCTTAGCAGATAAAGGATAAGAGCTATAAGGACCACCTGCAAGCTTTTAAGGAAGCTCTAGATACACGTAACTAGTAGTTAACGGCTTAAGACAAGATCTATGTTATGGTTTAGCCTATGCCAGCTCTAGGAACTGTTGGAGCTCCTTACTTTATAGGATAGAACGTGTCGCAGTTTATTAAGCAGTATAAATGGCTATGCACCCAATATCGTGTAATAAGTAAGGAGAAGCACTAGGGCCTTTTAGAGTACTATAATTACTAGATAGGGATGTGGATCCAAAGCCTGCCTAAGTTTATAATTGGTAATTAGACGGAGCTTGTTAGAAAGCTTAGGACCGAGTATTAAACCAAGGACTACTACTAACGCATAGAGATATAAGACTTTGTTAAAGCTTTCGTTCAAAAATCTACGGAACAACCAGGCGAATTGCGTTACTATATATAGGACTTTACTACTATCTTAGATAAAGCGGTAGCCGCAAAAAGCCTTACTAAGCAAGATAAGGGGTGGTTGTTTATGCGAGGACTTCCTATTAAATACCGCAGGTACGTAATAGAAAAGATAGGAGCCGTAGCAGACAAGCCTAGCACCCTTGTATTTAAAAGACTAAAGAAGGCCGTAGAGTCAAGGATAGTGACTATAGAGGGCGCTAAGCGAATAGATATCCTTCTAGAAGAAGACGCCCTAAATATCCAGCTTGTATAGGAGCTACGGTAGCAAAGGGATGAGCTCGACCATAGGAGAGAAGGAAGGCTTCTAAACCTAGGTATACACGGAGGAGCCCTAACGCAGCAGTAGTCACCCCCTACCATAAATCAGGAGATGGACGAAATAGTAAGCTAGTTAAAGAGACTAAGGTTAAGCAAGACAGAGCTTGCAGTAGCTGTATAGTCGATGCCGTTTCTTAACCAAATTTAAAAGGACCTAGAAAGGTTTATAATACTGCTAAATCAGGCTGCAGTTCAAAGCTCAGCATAAGGATATGGCCTAGCACTAGAATATAAAGACTGGCAGAATAGTACCTGAGCTCCCTTTGCTCCGCAAAACTTTTAGTATCCGCACGATTTTTAATATCCGTAAGGCTCTCGATGTCCGCAAGATTCTACTACCTTTGGACGGCCGCAGCAGAACGTACAAGGTTAGCAAGGTACGCGAGGACAAGGCCTATAGACCTATTTTAGATGCGGAGGAGGTCACTATTTTACCTAGTATAAATGCCAAGGGCTTAAGGATCTTATTTAGTAAGGATTTGTGTATCTATCTAATTAAGGAAGACTAGTAGCTAGGACACATAAACGACCTAAACCTAAACTACCGTGGCTCGGCAATAAAGGACGATTAAAGGGCATTAAGAACTGGCTGCGTATATACTAAGGAACTAACCTAGATAGACTAAAGAGAGAACAGACGCAGCAATAGGCCCCTACCATATAAATGGAATTTACTGCTTTCCACAACAGAGTAGTGCTGAAGAATAGTAACAAAATGCGTACAAGCTAGGAGGACTACTATTAAGTATAGCCCATAGACTTAGTAACGTTTAGCTAGTAACGTCTGCAGACTCGCCCGACCCCTAGAGACAGCCGTATAACTAGGACAATCGTCAAGCCATAGGCTCTACCGCAGGAGAATATACGACCGGGAGATTATATCCAGATTATATCACAGCCTATAAATAAGACAGCTAAAGCTAGGAAGAATGAATTGTCCAATCCTTAGAGATAGTCATGGAGATAGACGCTTAAGGCCAGCCGTTAACCTATAGGCTCCGCAGCAGGCTCTACAGTAGGTATAGGATGTTTAACTAGGGGACAGTCAAGTTCTAAGGTAGGGGAGGGGACGCAAGTGACAACTATATAGAAGATTTTTATTTTGTTTACTTAATTACTATATTTCCTAAAGCTCCTTTTCTTGTTTACTTTCTTAATCGCGATACGTTAGTCGCGACCAGACTTGCTAATAAACAAACAATTCAAACCATCGATCTTTGGTTTGGTTAATTGGATATTTTAAAGCTTTAAGCTTATTTATTTCGTTTAGTTAATTAAACTAGCAAACGGTTTGGTTAGATTTAACTATTTGGATAGATTTATATACATTTTTACGCAACAGTAGGAAGTTCTAGGAGCTCTATACTACAATTTGGTAATAGGCGTTTAGTATAGTACTATACTTAAAAGTCAGATAAGGTTACGTAACTCTAACTTTAATACAGAGTTTTCCTATACAAAAGATGCCCAAAAAATCAATCGCCTCCATAATGGCAGTAATATTGATCTAGCTATATAGCCAATCCTCCCTATACATTATTATATGTATATAAAACAGCTCCTAAAGTAGGAGATTGCGGCTCGCAATAGCACTAAAGTTGGAGGCTATATTAAAAATTTAGGTAGAACTTGTCGCTCTATTTAAAAGTTAGTAAACCAAATTAAATAGCGTAATCTCCAGTTAAGTCTAAACCAGTATACAATTTCCTTATTAGGAAAGGTTATTTTCTATATTTAATAAAGCCGTTGCGGTTCTAGCTTCGTATACACTATAAGGCTGCGATAATATTAGGCCGCATTTATAAGTAATAAGGCTTAAGTATATTACCAAGCTCACTAAACAATTGTTCGCAGTCGCAGCTTAATAGTAGTATACTTAGTATATTAAGCGCCATTTAACTAAGGTTAGGAAACTCCATTGCCATTATCCTCTAGTATAAGAACGGATTATAAGCTAATAGGTAATCTTCTATTAGTAGATTAAGTTTCTTCCACTACTTATACTCATCTTCTTAATCGTCAGATAAGGAGGGTGCTATAGTAAAGGCAGTGCCTATAAAGCTTCTAATAAAGTCATTAATATTAGATTACAAAGGCTAATTTTTCTTAGAGGCTTACCCTGCTAATCATAGCTTCTTTCCTTTATACTTAAGCCAGAGCTTCTAGAAGGAAGCGTTACAGCTAGTTATCCAATTAGGCCTCTCTTTCCAGTTATTTTAACAGAATCGCTTAAGGTTAGGGTATAGTAGGCAAGCTATGTAGTAGATAGGCGTCTAATTAAGCGCCATATAGTATTTTTAAAGCTTCGCCCACCTGCGATTAACATTAATTTTGTAGTAATCCTCAATTGCCTCTTAATTAGGATAATCTTCTATTATCACCTTAGTTAATTAAGCTTTAGCTTCTTTGTAGTGCCTTATTAAAAACTCTATGTAAGGGATAACTTCCTATATTGTGCTATTGCGCCTAGCCTTGCCTCTTCCTTTAAGCTTAAGTGTAGCCTGCTAAAGCGGCTTAAGAAGCTGAATATATTATTTAATAACGTCCTAATTGTAGGAAGTAAGGCCGCCAACTCGCATATAAAGAGGTCAATTAAGAGGCTTCTAATATAGATTCGGATTCTTTCTATATTATTAACTAGACTTAATCGTTGCGAGCTTCCTATTCCATTCATTAATATTATGCTGCATTATTAAGGAAATAGGGCCTTAAAGCTCAACGGCCCATTTAAATATTATTAAATAACTATTCCACCTAGTCTTAATAGGCTTGACGAGCTTAAGGACTTTAAAATTAATATATAGTAGCATAGCGTTTTCCTCTTACTAGAAGGCATAGAACTGTTTATACTTTTATAGCGAATAGATTAAATAGATAAAATTAATAAGAGTTCTAAGTGGGCCTTCCTTTTGCCACTCCTCTAGGAACTGCTGCTCTTCCTATAGAAGCCTTAGTTTTAATTAAATTAATAGTAGGGAAATGCCTACCTACCATTAAGTTCTTATTACCGTTCTTAAACGCATCTTTATTGGTTCTAAATAGACTTAATTAAGCCACTAGATTAAATATATAAGTAGCGCACCGTACTTAATATTGCTCTTTATTAAATCCAAGCTCTACCGTAAGGAAGTTAATACAGGTGTTGTTATTATAGGCATTATCCATAACAAACTAGCCAATTCGACTACTAAGATTATACTTAGCAATAGTATTGCCAATAATATTATAGTAGTTATAGCCGCTATATAGGCCAAGCTGCTCCAGTAGAGCAAGCATAAAGTCTTAAATCTGGCCTTAATGGTCTAAATAGTAAATATAGATACTAGTAAGAGCCTTCTTCTTATCGCGCGTTATCCAGCTATTAAATAATATATAAAATCTTGTTATTAATCGCGCCAGTTCTTCCGTTACTATACCTTTATTACTATTATATTCAGCGAGAACTTAACTGTGAATTAACTTGTGGTTTTGGTAGAGATTAAGCTTAGCGTCTTTATTTACGGCCATAATTAGGGCTTAAAATTTAGGTCGCTTAACTTCTTATAGAGGGTGGTTTCCGGCGGCGATCTATAGTATAACTGCTTGTTTAAAGATATCGGAGTTATAGGACTTAATAAGCTTATTAGCAACTGCTTATAATATATAGTAGGTTTGTTAAATCTGCTCTAGAACAGTTAAAGCCTTCCGCTTTTAAGATATTATATAATTAATAGGACTATAAGAATTAACCTAGTGGCCATCTATATCCTTAGCAAGGTGTCCTGCCGTAGAAGTAGTAGCTCTACCAGTTTTATATAGGGTCACCTTAATCTTATGCAGATGGTAATATTTATATAAGAAAACGGTTGTTTTCTTACTAAATCTTTACTGGAGCTGCTAGCTATAGTCCTATATAAAGCTCGGAGTTCTAAGGAGGTCTTAATAAGGCCGTTAATATCTCTCTACATGGTCCCAATTAAGGCCTTCATATTCGTCCTAGAGGGGGGTTAATTCTAATAAGGTATCGGAACCTTTGTAGGCTTCACTAGGCGCGATTATAGGCGTATTCTCTGCCAAATCAACAGGGCTAGCCTCAGTAGGTTAGGAAGACATAATATAGGCAGTATAGCAATAGGAATTGGTAAGTAAAAGAGGAGATTTTAGAGGGTTAAGTTAGAAAGACGCGTTTAGATATTTATTTTCAGCGCGTATATTATATCATAATTATAGTATATTTTAGAACTGTTTAAAACTTAACCACTAAGAACCTCCCCTTAACTAAAAACAATACCTATATCTTATATATCAAACGAGCAAACCAACTCAATTAAACGGGACGATATAAGGCTTAATTGACTACTAAAATTAGACCTTTAGGCTTAATTGGTTGTTTAATTACAAAGTAAACAAGTAAACAAACTAGCAAACGGGGTTTGTTTATTAGCAAGTCTGCGCTTGATACATGACCCTCTCCTCAAAACAACGTGGTGTTAATGGGTGATGCGGCCTATAGTATGGTAAACCACATAGCGCAGGGTGCAGCAACCGCTATGGAGGATGGGGCTTTTCTCTGTCGAGTGCTGCGAGAAGTGGTTTCTGGCCGCCTGACACTGCCGGAAGTCATTTCCATTTATGAAAATTCAAGGATGCCCAAAGTCCACTTTAAGCAGCGAATCTCGTTCTTGAATGGCTACATTTGGCACTTACTAGAGGGTCAAGCGGCCAGGAATAGAGACAAGACCATGGAAGTTGAACTGATTGGGGAGCAGCCGATGCGGTCACCGAATTTGTACGCAGACCCGGCGACTGTGTTGGATGTGTACGGATAGGACGCTTGGATGCATGCTGACGAGGCTGTTAAATTCTTCTCAGAGCAACGCGTACTTGCAGACGATAGCATAGAGTAACAAGGAAGGAGGCTGACGAGATCGTGAACTGGTTCCTGCCAGAGGGAGAACAGTTTTAATGCCATCAAAGCTATAAGATCCTAGGGACATATCTCGGAATATGGTTTTACAGAAAGTATCATCATTGTATAAGGAAGGTTTCAACTGTAAGTGCTCCTAACAATTATGGTGACACGACTTCTCGGTTGACAACGTCAACCACTGACGATCGCTTTAGGCTTGTTTCCCCGTCCAAGTGATTGGTATGTTTCTACACTCGCTACCAAAGAGTCTTGGTTGTGATAGGATGAAAATTCGTATGTTTAGCAAATATAGGGTTGTTTCACTGTTTTCGATAATCCAATTTGGCTTCCGAAGGCCTTCGTGAATTACGTTGTCTCTCGGTTCCACCGTCTGCCTCCAGCTAACAGGTCCTTGGGTCCGGTTTCATACCACCACGTGGCCACATTAGCATCCACCGGGCCGTTATATTATTGCTATTCTTTGAGCAGTACTATAAGTGATTTTCAAATTTTGTCCAAGATATATTATTTTGAGGCAGCTAAAAGGAAAACACTTGTATTGTCTTCCGCAATGTTCAGCAGCCACTGGTGGCCCTTCAAACCGTTTGGGTGGCTGTATTGATCCCAGTAGTGTAATGGAGGGCTGTCGATCGGAGGACCAAAAGATAAAAAGAATGATGACTCTGTTTTATTGAATGTGGCTATAGAGCCTCTATATATACATAAGGAAGAAGGGGCAGTAGACTACGTCGCTGAGCGAGTCGTTGACCGAGTCGCTGACCAAGACAGTAGTAAGACGGTGGTAAGGAAATCCGATTCAGTTCAACAGTAATAGGTAATAAATAGGTAATAGAAATAGGTCGATAGGTAATGGAAATCTGACTCAAAATCCGACCTGGATCGACAAGGGCGCAACGAAGAAAAGGAAGAACAGCGCAGCAGGGGGGAAAAGTGTCAAATGGTGGAGGGAGCCAATTGCCAAACCGCCACTGGGGTACCTGCCATGATCGATATAAGCCGACCAAGAGGTCGCACGTATACGGGCTGGGCCCAAAAGCCCAGGGCACCCGCATCAGGGAGTGAACTGGACGCCTCTAGTGCACAGTAGTGTGTTCCTGGTTGCATGAGAATAGCATATACGAAACTGCTATGACATCGCTCAGTTCGTCCAAGTGCTCTGCAATATCAGTGGCTGTCTCCCACGGCGGTGGGAAGGATTCCGCTGGAAACGTTCGGTTCCTCTGTCACGGCAAGCAGTTGCTGGCATAAGCGAATGCTGCGGCTAAAGCACATCTCAACTGGCGGTGGTGGCCTGCCCGCATCTGGTTTGGTGCAAGAAAACCCTCGCCGGCCAAGCAGGGGCCCCCACACCAATTGCAAAGTTGTAAGCCCGGTGGCGGAAGATTCCTCGTTCTTCGAGCCGTGAGCCGTCCATGGGAACAGGCCTAGCCCGAATGGTGTTTATACCGCACGGTTGGCCCCTAGTTCTATCATCAGCGGCAATGGCTAAGGTGTTCTAGCGTTATCTTAATATCGCGCTTCATGCTCTCCAATCAGAGTAGGGGTGCATATTTCCTGCGTGCCAGACTGTCCACTCGTAAGGATCTAGCCCGCTTTCACCATAGCAGAAGCAAAGGACATTCCTCCAGGACAATGGGCGTGCTTCACACTGCTCTTAGGCACCGTAGCGATGGGTGCATCCCGTGTTATCCCTCAAAATGTCCTTTTATTTGTATTCATATAGGTATTCCCTTCCCCAGATCGGCGCCCCGTCTTTAAATTTCCTTGAAATTGTTTGTTGCGACTATCGCTATGTCGACCACACTAGTAAGCGCGTGTTATAGAATGTGTCAGTTCTTCAGCCTGGCACGCATGATCATATCGTGGTCACAGAGCTTGGAATCAATTAAGGTGAATCAAGAAGTCGGCCAGAAATGGATGAAGCCGGACTTCGTCGTTTACCAGCGGACAGATTCCAGAACCCACTCCCATTCACCATAATAGACTAGGTTAACTCGCCCTGGCACGGGACAATAGGGCTATTGTCTATAACCGAACTGCTCTCACCAATTCACCAGAAGCATCCTATGTTCAAACGACTACTGTCAAAGACTCAACTACCTGCGTTCTTTCTTCTTATACTCTATTCTTCATCACTCCTTAAATCTACGTCTCCTTCACGAAGTCCGTACTCTACCCTCAAATAAATACCACGCAGAGATATCACCTTCACCTTCTCCTCGATATCAAACTCTGCGTTCCACATCAATGAGTTCACAGTGTGGAGCCAAGCTCTTTGGTGATTCGGCAACCATGACTCCAGCTTCTCTCGCTCTAGTTACGCAAAATGGTCAACCCATCCTTAAGTATGCAGAAGCCTGTGATCTAACAGTATCTCTGAATTACACTAATCTCTCTTTTTCATAGCTTCAGTGACATCAATGGCTCTTTCGAAGACACAGCCCAAGGCTTTGATGTATCTACATCACCCTTGGAGACACACTCCAATCGGCTTTCCCAAATCGACCCACGGCTAGAGAATCAAGCAGCGATACCACGTCCTCAGAATATTCCAGGAGCTGGACTCCAAGAATATACATCCTCGTATTGCTATCGAAGCTTAAACCCGGGGCATGCTACCATCCCCGCAATACCAGGTGTTGGACTAGGCCAAGAGCGCCAAGAGGAGTGGACAGGTCTTGACCAGCGTGACAGGTCCTTTCAACTCACTCGCCATCTTTCTGCGAGTGACAATCGAAACAGCTCGACGCATCTTGATGTAGAGACAAGATACAACTGCCAGTCTCTAGCCGAACCCAAAATCGCTTATGATAATCAAGTCGTGCCAGGTGCCATTGGTGCTGTAGCCATCCCTGCCAACTCTCCAATAAACACTATATCACCCAGGAGTATCTATAGACCCTATTCCGCTTTATTCGCAGATAGTGCTGCTGCAAAGGCGCATCGCAAGTCTGCCCGGAAGGGTCCTCGCCTGAAGGACTCAAATTTCGATGCCGTGAAGATAATTCACCGGGATTATTGGGTCCAGAAGTTGCATGAAAGCATAGTCGATATATCCAATGTTCAAGATGGACTAGGAGGCGATGGGTACAAGAGATTCGTTTCCAGCACCCATGCCTTCTATGAAAATGAGGATCTTGAAGCAGCTGCTCATGAAGTGTTTGTGAGCACTGTTTGCGCTCCTAATGCTTTGACATAACTTAATTTTTGTTAGGATGCAGTGATCGATTTATACGAGCAAGGGTTCACGCTGCCTCTGCGTTATGATCTTACACCTAAATACGGCGATGATAACTTAAAAACCGTTGAGGATAGGCTTCGGTATATTTGTATTGCGCTCAAGGTATTGGGTTCTTCTATCAAGTGTGCTCGGCTTTCGGTGCTAATTGGGAATATAGAATTGGAAGGCAATCTGTGTCGACGTTATGGACGGAGGATGGAAAATTCGCAAGATGGTTAATCATCCTCCCGGATATGTTAGAGTGAGTATAAGTAGGCTCTTAGCCTTTCGTTACAGTCAACTTTACTTACATTGCAACAGACGAAGGAGGGCAATAAGCATAGCAACGGGAAGCGGAAGGAAACCATACAAGCCGGGCAGGAAGTTCTGGCTGCTACTAAGGCAAGCGTTCTGACGGAGCAAAAACAAACCGACAGCGGCGCTGCTGAGTCTCTTCGAGAAGCTGGTACAGGAAAGAAGGGCAAAGCCAAGAGTAAGCGCACAAGGTCGAAGAAAATCTCCTCTACTCTCTCGCAATCCGTTCTGCCTGGAGCTCTTCAGAGCCCTTCGACAAACTATGCAAGTTTTGAGATCGATGCAAACCAGTGCCTGGATCAATTCCGCGAGAAACCCCAGTATGGGAAGCTCCACGCTTCTGGAAATACTGCTAGACATCTTCAACCTCCTCTCTCGGTCCCCACCGCTGGACTTCGCCATGGTTATACACAGAAGACCTACCAGAATTCGGGATTGGGTCACGAACATTTGCTGAACCAGCAACTCGAAGCTCCTCATATACTGATTTCCTCTCAAGCTTATGGGAATCCAACTACTAGGTTGCCACGTCCTGACCACGCTTATGTGAGCCATCCTTCCTTGAAAGGCCAGCGTCAGCATGGCTTCTCTTCAAATACGCCCTTCTCTCCCATTCTATCCACTCTCAGCAACAATGTATCACCGACAACTTATTCCAATAACGCTCCAACTAGCCCATATCACCATTACTACAATGTTCAGGATTCCACAACCTACACTACCACAAACAGTTCTGGAAGTCTCCAGTCCCCGAAAAGGCGTAGTCGTGATGAGGGTGGTGATATCCCACCAACCGCCGGTCCCACGAAGCGTATACACCAAATTTAGTATTTTCGCATCTCAGCTTGTTCTGGATTTTGCTGGCAGAATCCCCTATTTAGTTTTCGCAGCATCCGCAGGAGGATACCCTCTGCTGTTCTTTCATAAATAACGCTACGAAACTTGCCTTTCTACATATAACAGTACTTTCTAATGATGGTTTCCTGGAAATTTCTAGAGGTAGTCCTTTTGATATTATTCTTTTGTATTTTTACGGGTATTTTAAATTTTTATTGGTTTCTGGGATACGGTACCGATTTGGACTATTGCATGGCCGTCATAGGCGGTTTGATTTGCATATGAACTCTTCTCATGGCGAAAGTATGTTAGCAGTGTTTTGACCCTGTGGTGTTTTGGAAGCGTCTGGGTATCGGTGTGAAGTAGATAACGCTTACCTTTTGTCGACCTGAATCAGGTTGTCTTGTCACCCGACTCAGTTACCTACCCCTTGACTCGGTCACGGACTCGGTCACGGACTCCCTATTACGTACTCCCCCGCCGGTCCTGCACCAATGTCATGTATATATAGCCTCTTTTCTTTCATAGATCAATCAATACACGAGTTCTTCTTTCCTGATATCTGCGCACGGACTTCAGATCAGTGATTGTATTGGACTGGACTGGACTGGATTTGAGCTCAAATCCAGTCCATCCAATTCTTTTAGAATTTGGCTCCTGGAGCTCCAAGGGAATCCAATGCAAATATACACTATAAATAGTACGTCTTGGCACAATTTTGGTGTTAATATTAAGACGGGTAGGTGAGCAAATATACTAAATTTAATATAAAAATAGCCTATATTATATCCAATAGAGCTCATCTACTACATTAACCTCACTAATATCGTCGCCGTTGCCCTTAATTAGAGCTAAACCTCCTTAGAGTCCTCTATACTATTATTAGGAAGTTCTGCCTGCGCAGTAGCAATTATAGCGATATCTACAGCAGCACGAGCCGGCTTCTATTAGTGGTATTCCTAATAAAGGCTGCGATTCGCCTACTACCTTGCTAATATCCTTATTATTAAATATATCTCTCCGCGGAGGCCTAAACAAGTGCGAAGGACCTTATTTACCTTAATTATATCCATCTAAAGTTGAGATTATTGGTCTTTAAGGAGGATCTTGTAGCTACTGAATAGGCATTTGTATTTAGCGAGGATATTAAGGGCGAATCGAGTAAGGTTGGGTTGGCTGGTAGAGCGATCCTGCTAGTATTAAATTACGTCAAAGTCTTCGTTATAGAGGAGTTGAGGATAAGATCGCTCTATAGCGGCGGTAGGTAGGAAAACACCAAAACGGTAAGAGTAGGATGGTAGAAGCAAGTCTAATATACGCTATTTTGGGGCAGACGCTCACCGCTAGAGCTAACGGACGATTGGCTCTGCTAGTCCTTAGTACCTATATTAACACGTTTTAGTCCTTTCTCCTTTAACCTCCTTCTGATTTAGGTTAGAACTGTTCCTATTTAAGTTAAAACGATTCCTATTTGGGTATAGAACTAGAGCTCTAGGAGCGCTAGTTTGACTAGATCCACTCCACTCCGGATCTAAAATCACTAGATCCAGCTCCGATGCAACCCCTGGATCCACATGGAGCTCCAACATTACCCCAGTCCAATACAATCACTGCTTCAGATCGACACCTTTAGTATCTAGATTTTCCGGTTGTCTTTGTGTTCTCACAGCCTGAGCCAAATGATCACGATATTACTGACTACACAACCTATTGCCTAATACGGACCAGCTTGACGAAGCAGGCTATCTCACAGAGTTGCTGAGTTTATCAAAAAGCTTCCCCCATTGGAAATACGTCATGGACTGTCGTTAGCAAAGGTAGAGCACTTACTGTCTCGCTGCCTTTGAGTTGTTGGAAAGTAAATATAAGAGAGTATAAGCTATAACTAGAACTATTTGCATCTGTCTTAATCCTATAATCGCATAATGAGGAGTAAAAGATTCTTAGGGTTCAGAATCGTCATTCTCAGCATTTCGATCAGCCCACTGCGCCGCAACCCCATACCACTTCTGCATCTCATCTTCGCGACTCTTGACTATATCGTGCTCTTCTTCCGCCTCATCGTGCTCGCCCGTTCTCCTCCGAGACATCTGCTGTGCTGATTGCCGTAGAACTGAGCGCTTCACAACCTCGTTCGCCTCAAAGAGTGTCGAAATGTAATACTTTTTTTATTGCGTTATCATCTCTAATCTGCTGGGGCTGGCAGCTATATAATACAATATTAAGGAGGCTGGTAACCCAGCCTCCCTACGCCACCAGAAGATCGACTTTTGACAAAGAGACTCACAAGTCTTCGAGTTCCAGGAGTTTCTGACATCCTTTCCTGACACAAGGCCCAGATCCTTTCCCTTTCAGTTTTCCTGTTAGTCTCCTCACTTTTGGCGAAGCTTTCAGAGGATTGGCTAAGGATGCTGTATTTGCTATAGTGCGGTAGTGATGGCGGCTCGTTAACACATTCAGCCAAATACGCGTCCTCCGCTATCTCTGCCGGGGTCCTGCCGGTGGCATTCTCACGATAAAGAAGATCGGACCTACGTTCGAGCATGACCCTTAACGAGTCAAAGAGCTGAAACCTGATAGCTTGGTGTACTGGCGTATCGCCAGCACCATCCAGTAGCTCGAGGTGCTCATCTCCTGTATGGGTCGAAAATTCCAAGATGGCACGCAGTACATTTATTTTGTCCTCTGTTTCATTGTTCCTATTGCTGAACTGACTCCTGCCATAGTAGCCCCCTTAATAATTATAGTTGGTGTTGGAGAGGTCAAGCCAGCCAGCGCAGCGTGGTTTTCAATAAGCGAAAATCCAGCCAATAAAATATTGGCATTTGTCAATATTTGCAGTGTCAATATTGGAATATTGGCAATAATTTGGGCAAAATTATTATAATAGAATATACTTATTTCAAAAATAAATATTATACAAATTATTGGCATAGATTGGCAGTTTTATAATATATTCTCGCGTATAGAAGTATTTGGATACTATAAAATGTCTTGGCACGCGCTCCCTTACCAAAGTTGGTTAATTTAAATATTAACTACCCCTAACTGCACCACAACTATACGCAATTAAAGCTCTATATCTCTAATATAGCCTCTTTACTCTGCCATCTACGTCATCTATAAGTAGCTAGTTATATGATGGCTTTATGGTGGCGCAGTAGAAGGGTAGTTAGATTTTTTGCGACCGTACGCGTTTTACCAAAGCTCTACAAAAGCTCTACACGAAGCTCTACTCGAAGCTCTACTCGGAGCTCTACTTAAAGCTCTACTCGGAACTCTACTCGAAGCTCTGCTCGAAGCTGCTTGAAGCTCTGCTCGAAGCTCTATTAAAACTCTGCTCGAAGCTCTATCGAAGCTCTGCTCAAAGCTCTGCACGAGGCTCTACTCAAAGCCTTATTAAGCTCCACTTAAAGCTCTGCTCGAAGCTCTGCTCGAAGCTCTATTAAGGCTCTACACGGAGCTCTACTCAAGCTCTGCTCAGAAGCTCTGCTCAAAAGCTGTACGCGAGGCTCTGCTCGGAGCTCTGCTCGAAGCTCTGCTCAAAGCTTTGCTCAAAGCTCTATTAAGGCTCTGCACGGAGCTCTACTCAAGCTCTGCTCAAAAGCTCTGCTCAAAAGCTATACGCGAGGCTCTGCTCGTGTCAGATAATCTGTATTCTCGAAAGGCGTGGGTCACGTGCACGGGTCACGTGCACTGTAAAATCTCTTCGTAGCTCGCAGCCCTAGGGCCCCGAGACGACAGACATCAATTAACGATTAAGTCAAGATCATCAATCAATCAACCCATTTCATCAATGAACCCCTCTACATGAATTATCTGACAGCTCGAAGCTCTACACTCCACTCCACTCCAAGCTCTACTAACACGCAGCACTAATATACTAGAAAGACTCTATAATCGTCTATACGAACGGTTCTACAATTAATCGATTTATTAACTAATTGCCTACACGAACGGCTATACAAACATCTATACGTCTAGATATCTATACGTCTATATGCCTGCACGCCGCACGTGGTTCTGCATAAGGTTCTACGCAAACCTCTGCATAAAGCTCTACTAAAGCTCTACACGAGGCTCTGCCTAAAGCTTACCCCCTACTGCAAAGCACGACAGAGGGATAGGATGTGCGAAGCAAATCCCTACTAACTAGTATCTATAGGTTAAAAGCCTTCTTTTATAAGTAGTTTAACAACTCTTCTATATTAAGGGAGTCTAATATAGGTATAAAAAGTAATAAGTCTGCTTTAGAAGCCGTAATATTTAATAATTTATCCGTACAATGTTAAAGTTAAATTTTTTTGAAGGGGTGCCAAGAGGATCTGCAAATATTACAAATATCGCCAATACTCGCCAATACTCGCCAATATTGATTAGTGCCAATATTGATCAATCTGATTGGCCAATATTGAAAATAAAAACCACGCTGCCAGCGTGCGAGAGGGGTGGCTGCACCAGGACCCTCCTGTGAGCGTTCGGTAAGCAGAGAAGGGATAAGTCTTCTATCGATTAGAGTATGCATATCCTTCAAATAACAAGAGTGATTTGAAGCCTTGTTTTTGATGCCGCAGAGCAGGATACGGAGGAGATTATTCCCCCTTTGATCCCGAGTTGTATGGTGGGCGCCAGCGGCAATCGGGGTACGGGCAGCTGTAACGCGATTCAGAGAGAAGCGAGGGCAGGAGGTGTTAAGCCGCCCGATAATTTAGTGTGTAAGGAAGTTGAGGCTACCTGCACAAGGTATTCCAGATGTCTCACTGAATCCGGGGAAGGATTCGAGAGGACAGCACAGTGAGTTTCGAAATACGCCCAAAAGGGGTAAGGAAAAAAGGCAAATGATTTAAAGATTTTCAGGTTATTTACTTCGTGCACGAAGCCAAGTGGAGAGCGCCTTATCGAAGCCGCCGTTAGCTTAATCTAGGTATTGCAGGCGTTTACCTGTTTTATAAGTTTCCGCGAATTCTTTATAGTGACGCATTGGCGCATCGCTTAAATACCATGCCACGCTATCAATGCTTCGTTCAAATGCAGCTTCGAGGAGAGGGGGGTTCTTGTCATTATAATCTACCTAATAGCGTATTATATTATACTCTTTAGAAACTTAGCGCGTATATATAAACTCCTTTTTATAGTATACGGCGACATTTTTTTTATTAGCCCCATTTTTTACCTTATCCTTAGTATACCAGCCTTACTCTCTTATTAGGCGTTACTAGCTAGCTTACTAGGAATTATAGGCAATATAGATAGCTGTGATATAGTTTTAAATTTAATCTAGATATTTAATATTAGCGCTAGAATAAGAGAGAGCCTAGATGATATAGTAGTTAAGAATATTAAAGAAACGTTGCTATTTAGGCCTAGGCTATTAAAGCTTAAAGTTAGTAATAGAAATCTATTAAGGATAGGAAAGCTTACTTTAATATAACTACCGCTCTTAGTATATATATATTAATTATAAGAACTAAAGGTATTAGACCTTATATAGTAAGTCTTATTATAAGCCTCTAGAATTCTCTTATTAGACTTTTAATCTTTTAAAGACGTACAGGCAAAATTATTTAGGTAGGACTAGCACTAGTTGCGGGTTAGTAAAGGTTAAGGTTTTATATACAGTGGTAGGGCTAAGATATACTAAGGAATTAACTTAAAAGAGTAGTTAGTAGGAAAACAAAGAGGTATATTAAAATAATAATAAAAAAGAAGAAAATCTTAATAAGTATATTAAGTAAAGGTTTAAAATTAGATAAAAGTTAATAATAGGAAGTAAGGTGTTAAGGAAAAGGATTAAGCTTAATAAGCGAAGTATCTTTATACTTTACCTTCTAACACCTTTTTAACATATAGCCGCAACCTTATTAATATAACTCTATAATAATAGTGCAATTTAGAAGAAATAAAACATAAGTATAAGCTATTTAGCTATTACTTCCTTTTTAGAAAAACTAATTACGTGGCTAGGAGAAGGTAATTAAGACGTTAATTAAAGACGTATATAGGTTAAATTATACCTAAACGATACTATGGTATTAAAGAATAACGTTATAGACGTTTTTAATAATTGTATAATAGCTATAGGTGCTATTATAAAGAGTCCCTCCTATTTACTAGGTAGTAGAGCTACGCCAAATATATAGTATAGGACTATTAGATTTGGAAGTATATACACTAAATCTTAAGAGATAAGTCTCTTTAATTAACTAATTAATTACCTAATTGTATATAATAGCCTAAAGGTAAATATGGGAGTAATATATTAGTAATATAGGGGATTATAAGAATATTTTATATTTTATATTTTAGCAGTTAAAGATAATAATGGTAAGCTAAAGCTCTATATGTTAAATCCTATACTAAAAGGTTCTATAAAACTATACTAGGAGCACTAAATTACCTATAATATTTATAGTTAATTAGTAGTAGTTCTTTAATTAACGTCTAATACGGATCCTATCTAGGCCTACGCAGACTACTCCATATATAAGGGAAACTTATAAATTAACAGGAAGAAAACCCTTGTTAATATAGGGGACGGAAAAACCTTATGAGCCACCTTAGTAGGATAAAAAAACCCTGCTTTGCCATATCCGTCCATAGCAGCGGCCCTGCGGGCCTACGGCTACGTCCTGTCCTCCTTAGATGTTCGAACTCCTTGGGAACCACTGCTTCCTTCCTTAACTTATCCAAAGCTAGGGTTCACTACGTCCTAGCTAGGCCTTGCCAATTAACTGCCGTGTACTTTGTACTTTGTTCCATATCTTAACTATCCCATATATACTATCTCCTATAGACCATTGCTATATATGCCTTACCTCCCCCCCCCTAAGAGCCACCGAAGGCGTAAGGGGGATTTATCTGTTTTAATTACCGTAATACTAACAGCGGGATATATTGTGTTGTATTTTAGGTATCTTTTATGCTTAGGCCCCAGCTAGGCCCTTTCTAAGGGTTACTACTCCGTTAAAAGGAGACAAGGAGAACTGTGGGTCGTAATCCAGGCTGCTAAGTATTTGGTAGAGAAAACGGCGAGTGACCGTATGCTCCGCGGGCAATCGCCCTGGGGGTTAGGAGGGGCCGTATATTTACTTATTTGTTCGCTCACTCGCGTTCGCTTGTTCGTCAATATGAGGTCGTTAATGCTTTCCATTGGGGGTTAAGGGATGTTATTGAATGCTGCTCATCCATATTGGATTATATAGGTAGGCTTGGAATAAGAGCAGTAGTTGTTTACTGTAAAGGGGGACCATAGTAGTGGTTTTCGAGATCTCACCATCCCGTGTGAAAACTTTTCACTACCCCCTATAACATTTTGACGACCACCAGCTCCTACCCATACACTGTGCGACGTCTCTACGTTGGCTCTAAGTCTGAACTTCGAAGACCCAGATTCGTAGCCGTTACTACATACAGGTGCAGAGTCCGTTTTTGACGGCCTTATAGTTAATTATAGACTGGCATAAAGGCTTAGATATAAAGTTGTATAAAAATCCTTAGCTTAGCCTAGGTAGTTACCAGTATATAGTCTCTTTAATCCTAAAGGCCTTACCTCCTTAAGGATTTGTCTCCTCCACAATCTATTTTATTTCTATAATTATGTCTTATAGGCCCCTATCTAGAAAGTCCCTTTATAAATATCTCTAGTTTATAAATATTGCCGTAACCTATATAAGGATAAACTAAAGAGAAAAAATAGGCGAAGCCTTTTTATACTCTATATGAAACTATTTAAGGTTAGGACTTTAAAGAAACTTTCCTATAAAGACGTTAGGTATTTATTTATAATTAGTTTAGAATATATTTACTAAGGGTAAGATCTAGATTATATATTTAATAAACTAACTTAATTACCTTATTTAGTATCTCTAGAGGCGGCTTATTTAGGGGGGTAGTGTATAACTATATATTCTATATAAGGTAAAATAAATATAAGGAGTCTCTTTTAAGTCGTTTAGAATATAAATATAAAAAGTAATCTTATAGTTTTAATAGATAAGTTTCCCTAGTTTCTAGGGGTAGTTAATTCCTAAGAATATATTATAAATACGTTATAAATATAGTTAAAACGAGTTTTAAGTAGGTTATATTTTTCGTACCATAGTCTACCCACCTATAGAGATTTAATTTAATAACTCCGTATTATTTTATTACTTCGGCACCTATATTACCTAGTTAGCCCGCGAAGCCCTACTATACACGTCTACGCCGCCGCGGATAGAAACATTATCTAGAATCCGTTCCTCTTGATGGCCAAGTATAGAGGCGATAGTAGAGTGCCGTTATAGCGCGCGTAGCGCTGTCGTTTGACTCTGTGGTGTTAAGCCCGCGACGCATAAAAAGTATTGCCCTTAATAATACTAGGAGCCTTACTGCCTCTGCTTAGAGCTCCCGTTTTACTATCTAGGGAAGCCTATTAAGGGAAACTAGAATACGAAAACCGCCTAATATACGACTACCTAGCTTACAGCCAGGCCCGAAACTGGCCTTATTTAGCTAGTTGATGTGGATGCGTCCTAGGCGTATAACAGGACACCCTTAGGCTTGTACTAGCTCTAAGATCGCAAAGGAAACGCGATAAGGGTATAGGGATCCTCCTTTTATAGGAACTTGTTAAGGTTAACGCGTCGCAGATACTTTGTATAAAACTTATTAAGGCCCCAAGGCCACCATAAAGAACTTATTAAGGCTCTACCTAAAGAACTTATTAAGGCCCCTCTATAAGGGCCTATCTGGTATCTAGTATACTTAGGTAACTTAGAAGAGGGTCTTAATAGGCGTAGTACGCGCGACCTAGGCGATAGCGACAGCAACAGCAACGTAATGACGACGTGACGGCGACCAGATGGCTTAATGAGGTAGAAATACGGGTAAAGCTTTAGGCAGCGGAAACACAGGCCAGCTTTGACGGCCCTATGGTGTACAACTTAGTTAACTTATAGTTAACCTACAGTTAACTCACAGGTGACTTATAGGAGGGTCTTAATAGGCGTGGTGCACGCAACCTAATATATATATATATATAAGGCGACTCACAGGAGGGTCTTAATAGGCGTGGTGTATATAACCTAATGCATATATATAGGGGAGGCTATAGGGGAAACACAGACCAGTTAGACGAGGTTTTAATAGTTAGAGATATAGGCCAGCTTATAAAAGGGGGGGACATAAGCTTAGTTAGTAGGAGAGGGGGAAGTAGGTTGTCTGGTACGGGACCTAGTATCTCTATAGCCCCTTTCCTATAAGATACGGTTAGCTTATTATAAGGAGACTTTTATAGGCAACGCGAAATAGAAACCTCCCGTAGGGCGTAGTGCGTAATAGCTACTGTTAGCTCTAAGGACCTTACCCCTTAGCTAGGCTCTAACCCTTAGTGCACCTAATAGGCAGGTAGGATTATGTCCTGGCTAGAGAGACTACTATATAGCTTAAGAGAACGGATGCGCATATTGGTATATTAATAGACGGAACCGTTCGCCTCTAGGGTAGTATGCCGGCGAGATATACTTAAGGAGCAAACAGGAGTTACTTAGGCAGGAAGGTTTTAGCTAGGCCTAACTATAGAAAGTGCGCCTAAGTCTACATTACAGGATGCAGCCACAACGCCTTTACAGAATTATATTAGTAGGCGCGTAAGACGGGAGTTACGACCCCTAAAAATAGTAGCTTATGCCCGTGCTAGCAGAAATAATAAAAAAGGCGTAAAACTAGAGGCTATAGAAGGCTCCTAAGCTATATAAAAGCATACTAACTTTAGGAGGAAACTCTTATATAGACTGCTGGGGGGCAGACTGGTACTTAGGCTAATAACCCATTATAAGATATTCAAAAGAACTGGTGAAATTCCCTATATAAGTGGTGGTGGCAGCCAACTGCTTATAGACTAGGACTAAAGCACTAGAAAACTAGGGTAGAGGCTTAGATAAGTAGGTATATTAAACTCTACTATATTACTAGCTAATATATAACTACCTGCCCAAGATATAAATATAGCTAGCTAAGACAGACACCAAAACACGTAATACTATTATGCCTCCTACGCACTAACTAAGAAGTAATGCTCTTAGTAGCTGGCATAGAGAACTATAATACACTGCTCTTAATATAAAAAGGTCTTAAGGCGGTTACCTAGTGGCTTATTAGCTAAAATGTACTAGACCAGTTCCGGGTTATAAAGGAAATGGTAATAAAAGGCAAAGGGGCGAGTACTAGGCGCCCCCTAATGACTCTATAGTAGTAGAGTTAAGTTTGCGATACTAGCGCGTCCGTAGGCTTATTACGGCAGCAGTGGTTCCCAAGGAGGTTAAAAAGTAAGGTAGTAGAGCACTATAGGTAACTCGCAGGCGCCTCGCAGGCGCTATATAGGCGACCTTACAGGCGTTATATAGGCGAGTCCCAAAAGGCAGGGAGATGGATCACGGGGTTTTCTTATATAGAGTTTTCTTATATAGAGTTTTCTCCCCATATATATATAAGGAGTAGTCCGCGTGGGCCCAATAGGGATCTGAATTGGACGTTAAGCAATAAATTATTATTATTATTATTATATTACCCAGTTAAATAAGAGATATTAAATATATAGTATTATATTTCTTATCCGCTAGTAGTACTTTTTAAAAGTACTCTAAATATATTTCTATAGTAGCCTATATATAGGTAAGAAATAAGTGCTAAATATTAGTAATATTTTAATATAATTAATACTGCCCGCGAAGCCCTACTGCACGCGTCCACGTCGCCGCGGGTGGAAACATCATCAGGAAATCGTTCCTTTTGATGGCTAAGTGCAGAGGCGATGGTAGGGAGCCGTCACAGCGCATGCAGCGCGCTGTCGTCGTGGTTCTGTGGTGTTGAGCCCGCGACGCGTACCATAGCATCGCCCTTAACAACACCAGGAGCCTTACTGCCTCCGCTTAAGGCTCCTGCCCTACCACCTAGGGAGGCC